>UMJL01008470.1_pt1 | contig 19270 bp, 19 predicted proteins | sample 1966071 | NCBI WGS metagenome assembly UMJL01 (sample SAMEA4836148, study PRJEB28245) | human gut metagenome | biome: gut microbiome; material: fecal sample | place: Denmark | collected 2008
GCCACGGGGACCCCTGGTGGGCGCTGCTGCGGTGCGTGTGCCTCACGGTCTACTGGTTCGATCCCCTGGTGTGGGCGGCAGCCGCCGTCTCCCGGACGGACTGCGAGCTGGCCTGCGACGAGGGCGCCCTCCGGCAGCTGGGAGAGGTGGAGCGCATCCCCTACGGCCGGACGCTGCTGGCGCTGATCCCGGTGCAGTCCCGGCCGGTAAATCCCCTCCTCTCCGCCACCACCATGGCGTCGGGCAAGCGGGCCCTCCGGGACCGGATCACCCGCATCGCCGCCAGCCGTCAGACCCGCTTCGCGGCCCTCTTTGCCGTGGCCGCCCTGGCGGCGGTGGTGTGCGCCGTCACCTTCACCGGCGGAACGGCCGCATCCAAGGTCCGGCCCCTCACGGGCGAGGAGCTGGCGTATTTTAACGAGGAGTTCTTCAACGGTGAGGATTACAACCTCCATAACCAGTTCCTCTCCTCCCTGTACGAGCGGCCGGAGGACATCGACCTCTTCCAGCTCTTCTACTGCGGCGTCGGTGAGGAGACCGTCAGCAACGCGGAACTGCGGCAGCTGGGCGTCCTGGACGAAAACGGTGAGAAGATCTGCGATACCGATAAGCTCCCCATCTCCGCCATGGACGATGTTCTGCTCCAAAACACTGGCCTCACCCTGGAGGAGACCAGCGGCATCGGTCTCCAAGGCTTCCAGTATCTTCCGGAGCAGGAGGCCTACTACCACACCCACGGGGACACCAACTACCGCATGCAGGTGACCTTCTCCTCCGGGGAGCGGGAGGGGGGCACCATCCGGCTGTACTACGACGACACCTTTTATGCGGACGGGACCAAGTGCCTGACCCTCACGGTCCGGCCGGACGGGGGCTACTGGTTTGTCTCCAACCTCCGCCTTCCCTCCCGGCCCTCCTATGCACCGGACGCCGTCATCGACCTGACGGACGCCGACCTCTACACCGAACCGGCGGTCACCCCGGCGAGTCCGGACACCCGCCTGGGGGAGATCGTGGCATTCACCCCCATCTACGCCGAGTCCGGAGCAGATGCGTACACCGTGGCCGTATACCGGACGGCGGACGGCACCCTGTGCGCCGGCATCGGGCCGTCGGACCGGGAGCCATTTGAAGCGGAGCACCTCTGGACCCTGGACGGGGCGGACGCGGAGGGCAGCAGCATCCAGATCACCTCCTATTCCAACGTCCTGGGCCACGACGGCTTCATGCTGCATTTCTCCACGGGGGACGATTTCCAGACGTGGTATTATTACTTTGACGACACCGGAATAGTGCGCCTGCTGGCCCAGGCCGGCAGCGTCGTCTGGGAGCCGGATCTGGACGGCGACGGCACCCGGGAACTGCTCTGGCGCGTCTCGGCCGTCAATGCGCAGCAGCAGACCTGGTTCCTATTCCCCTACGACGGGGGGCTGCGTCTGGCCGATCTCAACAGCCGCATCCGGGAGACCTATCCCAACTGCGATTACCTGAACCTCTACTGCTGGGGCCAGGACCCGGACCACATCACCATGGAGGCCTTCACCCGCCCCGTCTCGGAGCAGACGGGCGGCCTGAGCATGAACCGGAACCTCTACTATGAAAACGGCACCCTTTCTCTCTACCGGGTGGACCAGCACACCTACACCGACCACGTGTCCGACGACATCGACGCCCCGGCATACGCCCTGGCGGCGGCCAAGGCCGAAACGCTGGAGGCACTGGACTGGTGGCAGACCCACACCGGCGTCACAGGCGTGGTGGACGGCGTGGAGCAGCAGGTGGGCACCCAGGCGGAGTGGGACGACTGGCACATCACCAGCCTTTCCCGGATCGCGCTGGGGGAGCCCTACACCTCTCTGGGTCTGGAGGTCTACTCCTTCAGCTACGAGCTCCACTCCCCCACCCCGGAGCTGGTGGAGTCCGCCGGCGGCATGTATGTCCAGGAGGACGGCTGGGTGGGCGGCTTTTACGTGGAAAATCCCTTCGTGGTGTTTCTAAACGACGGGGACGGGGAGCCCACCCTTCTGGACGTCCAGATCCCCAGTGATGTGGGCCGGGAGATGACCTCTCCCCTCTTTGCGGCGGCCGTGGCCCAAATCGCCATGGACAACGGACTGCTCTCCCCCTCGGAGGTGGACGCCCGGACGCTCCTCAACGACTTCTGCTCCAATGGGTTCTCTTTCCTAAATACCATCGGCACCTACCCGGCAGCGGAGCGGACGGCGGTGATCGAGGCCCTGGCTTCCTTCCACAACCAGGGGCTCTTTGACGAGGAAGGGGACCTGCGCCACACCATGCAGAATGTGGCCTGGTCCCAGCGGAGCCTGACGGAGGCGGGCGCCGGGGCCTGGCAGGAGCTGGTGGAGCGCACCGGCATCTCCCCCGGCGGCATCGGCGGGTCCTATTCCGATCTGGATGAGGCCATTCTCCATTCCATTCTGGACCACCGCCGGAACGCCTCCGCCCACAAGGACGACTTCTACGCCGCGGCCTACAACGTGCTGGACACCCGCCGCTCCGGCAATACCTGCACGGTGTATCTCTACATCGCCTTCGGCTCCTATGACCTGACGGAGGCGGGCTATGCCCTCCAGACCAGCGGCGAGGACCCGGCGGCGCTGACCTTCGCCGCCATCAACGGTCTCTACCAGCTGACGGAGTACTGGACTCCCGGCGGCGGAGCCCACTACGAAACCGACCTTCGGACCGTGTTCCCAACGGAGGCGGCAGAGGCCGTCCTGGCCCGCACCGGCTGGAAGGACCTCTCCGCCCGGTTGGATACCGCAGCGGAGGAACAGTATCTGGCCCTGCTGGAGGAGACCGATTACCGCTCCCGGGCCGCCCAGGTGGAATTCACCGGTCGGGCGCTGGACACCACGCCCGACGGGATGACCTATGCCCAGCGGCTGGCCTGGTGCCAGGACAGCCGGCAGCAGGAGGACGGCTATCACTTCTCCGTCCAGACCTCCCAGGCAGACAACACCTATCTTCTCTACACCGGCATCTGGACCTCCGGCCCTGCGGACGCCTCCGCTCAGCCCCATCTGTACCTCCGCTTCCCCGACGGCGCCCTGGCGGACCTCCCCCTGCCTCCCGGCACCCCCGCAGACGCCCCCCGCTCGGAGGACATCCTGCTCTCCGGCGATACCCTGACCTACACCGTCACCTTTCCGGAGCCGCAGACGGATGAGAGAAGCGGCGCCCTGCTCCACCTGCAGGGGACCTACCGCTACACCGTGGACCTGAATGCCCGGACCGTCTCCCTCCGGCTGGAAAACAACTGATCCTTCCCTTTTCCTCCTGTTTCGGGTATACTGTCACCAGTACCTGAAACAGGAGGACGTTTTTTCCATGAAACAGCTCATTTATCTGGCGCTGGTGATTATCTGCGGCGCGGCGCTGCTCAAGTGGGTCAGCAGGCGCTCCGTCCCCGCCGGCGGCACCTGGAAAACCATTACCCCGGAGGAGGCCAAGACACGGCTGGACTCCGGCGACGCCGTGACGCTGCTGGACGTGCGGACGGAGGCCGAGTATGAGGAGAGCCACATCCCCGGTGCCGTATGCCTGCCGGTGGAGAGCATCGGCGCCCAGCCCCCGGAGTCTCTGCCGGACCCGGACGCAGAGATCCTGGTCTCCTGCCGCTCCGGCCGCCGCAGCGCCCAGGCCGCCGGGAAACTGGCAAAGCTGGGATACACCCACGTCTCGGACTTCGGCGGCATTTTGAACTGGCCCTACGAGACCACCACAGACTGAGCACCAAACACAAAGCGCCCCGGCCAATGGCCGGGGCGCACAGCTTGTCCAAGAAGCCTCGCAGAGTTCGCGCCCGCAGGCGCGAAACATGTTTCATCGGTTTTCTCCGGCGACATGTGCGTCGGAGAAAACACTTCTCAGCCCGTAAGTGTGGGATTTGTCCGTTAAAGATGGGCAAGTCCTGCGCGCAGCGGGCTGCATCCTATTCGAGAAAGTGGCTTTGCCACTTTCTCGATCTTTTAAGTGCCCCGGCCAAATGGCCGGGGCGCTTTGCTGTTTGTTTTTCTTCCGGGTCACTGGGTCAGCAGCACCAGGTTCCGGTCTGTGATGAAGTTGGGGACGCTGTAGAGCACCACGATCTCATCGATGTCATTTTCCGCCGCGTACTGGGATACCGGGGCCCGATAATACCGCAGGTCCAGCAGGTGCACCTCGGAAAAGGACTGGGCCAGGAAGGGCGCCAGAGAGTCGGAATAGGAGTCCCGCACCAGCAGAATCTTCCCGCCGTCGGGGTTGTGCTCGTTTTTCAGCACGCACAGCGGCTGGTTCCCTCCCAGGAAGGAGGAGTACTTGTCCTTCTTTTCCAGATAGCTCCTCTCGTACAGCGCCGCCGGTTCGGGACTGCCGGTGCGCCAGGAGGTGACGGAGATGCCGTCCTCCTCCACCCAGTACTCCATCTCGTCCGGCGTCAGCCAGTGGATACCGGAGGTGGAGTAGAGGGTGCCATTGAAGTCGTCGCTGACCACCTGCGGCGTAAAGTCCGCCCGGTCCAGCGTGGGACGGCCCAGAGCAGAGAGTACCGCGTTGGCGCCGTAGAACGCCCCCAGGGAGGTCCAGTGGTGGTCCGTCCGGTAGAAGATGGGCTCGTCGGCGTGGGCCGTCAGGGCCCCGGCGAAGTCCACCGTGGGAAGGCCCGTCTCCTCCGCCGCCCGGTCCAGGAACGCAGTCTGGTCCCAACTCTCCGCCCCGGCGGGCAGCTTGTCCCGCCACACCTCCGCCGCGGAGGGGATGAACCCCAGATAGACGGGCACGTCCGTCTTTTCCGCCAGCCGGGTGATGTAGGAGAGGTTATTGGTCACCAGCTCCTCATCCGGCGTATCCACCTTGGAGATCAGGGTGTCGCCGCAGAGGTAGACTCCGTGGAACTCCGTCTTGCCGATGAGCTGCTCCGTCCGGGCCTTCAGTCCCGTCCAGGCGTCCCGCAGGGGGAACTGGTCGGCGAAGTATTCCTCCACGGCGGCGGTATAGCTGCCGTCCTTGAGGGATTCCCAGGAGAACTCCGGCCACTGGGCCAGCGTCCGGTTCTCCACGTCGGAGCGCTCCCGGTCTGGCAGCAGCACCTGCCAGACCATGAGTCCGCCCAGGAAGAGGCAGAACAGGGCCGTGAGAAATCGGCTGTATGCTTTTGTCATGTCTGCTCCCTCCTCTCAGAACCGGAAATACAAAAACGGATTGTAGCTGCCGTCCACCAGATAGGCGGTGCACAGCAGCAGCGACGCCAGCATCAAAACCGGCGTGGCCACTGCCGCCGCCCGCCGGGGCAGACGCTGCCAGCCCCGTCTGCCCAACGTGGTGGAGGCCAGGATCAGCGCCAGGAAGGTGACGGCGTAGCTGTGCAGGGCGTAGAGGTCCGCCGCCCGCCACAGCGGCGCGCCGCCGAAGCACGCCCGCAGGTAGCCGCCGCAGACGCTCAGGTCCTCCATGGCAAAGATGCCCCAGCCCACAAACACTACCACAATTGTGTAGGTGTGCTTGATCCAGCCGGGGGTCCGGGCCAGGACCGACCGGAACACGTACTTTTCCAGCACCAGCCACACGGCAAAGTAAAGGCCCCACAAAATGAAGTTCCAGCTGGCCCCGTGCCAGAAGCCGGTGCAAAACCACACGATGAAGATGTTGCGAAGCGTTTTGGCGGTGCCGCCCCGGTTGCCCCCCAGGGGGATATAGAGGTACTCCCGGAACCAGGTGGTCAGCGACATGTGCCACCGCCGCCAGAACTCCGTCACCGACGCGGCCAGATAGGGATAGTCAAAGTTCTCATTGAAGCGGAAGCCGAAGATCCTTCCCAGGCCGATGGCCATGTCCGAGTAGCCGGAGAAGTCAAAGTAGATCTGGAAGCCGAAGGCAAAGAGGCCCATCCAGCCCCCCAGCACCGTCAGCTCCCCCGCCCCCTGGGCGGCCAGACAGTCCTCCCACAGCGCGCCGATGGCGTTGGCCAGCAGCAACTTCTTGGCAAGGCCCACACAGAACCGGCGGGCGCCCAGGGCGAAGTTCTCCGAGGAGTGGACCCGGCGCACCAGATCCGCCGCCACCGTCTTGTACTGCACGATGGGCCCGGCGATGAGCTGGGGGAACATGGTGACGAAGGCGCCGAAGTCCACCATGTTCCGCTGGACCGGGGCGTCCTTGCGGTAGACGTCGATGGTGTAGCTCATGGTCTGGAAGGTATAGAAGGAAATGCCGATGGGCAGCGGCACGTTCCGCAGGGGGATCGTCAGCCCCAGCAGCTGCACGCTCTCCGGGATCTGGATGCCGGTGAGCAGGTAGAGATTGTCCGCCAGGAAGGTGCCATACTTGAAAAAGCCCAGCAGCAGCAGATTGAAGATCACCGACTGGGCCACGAACCGCCGGGCCTTTTTGTCGTTGTCCCGGTACTTCTCCACCAGGATGCCGTGGGTGTAGTCGATGAGGATGGACAAAAACATGATGGTGATATAGACCGGCTCCCCCCAGCCGTAAAAGATCAGACTCACCACCAGCAGCACGGCGTTGCGCCAGCGCAGGGGCGTGAGGAAATACGCCAGCAGCGTCAGCGGCAGATAGCCGAACAAAAACGGGAGACTGCTGAATACCAAGGCCGTCTCTCCTTTCTCTCTTCAGAATTGCGCGTCCGGCCGGACAAACTCAGCGGGACCGCCGCGGCCGTGCCGCAGCGATCCCGTCTTTTGATGCCCGCCGGGTGTCTTTCAGGCGAACAGCCCCTCAAAGGCGTCCGCGATCTCCTCCTGATGCTCCGCAGAGGCGATCATGGCAACATAGGTTCCCTCCTGGATCACCTGTCCGCGGCCCCAAGCCTCCATGGACTCCGGGTACCACGCACCGCCCGCCGCCTGGTCGTCGATGCGCTTCTGGAGGATCTCCGCAGCCTTTTCCGCGTCCTCCTCGGTCTCAGCCTCCAAAAATACCAGCTCATTGACCACAGAGGACATCTGAGGCGTCATGGCGATGAACTGCTTGGTGGGGATATCCCCAAGGCCGGGATAGTAGTTTTCCAGCAGGTCCCCCTCAATGCTGGCCATATAGTTCTCGTCCCACTGATATGTCTCCGCCAGGCCGTCGTAAAACTCCTGCAGGTCCACGGACTTGGTCTCTTCCTTGGTGCTGCCGCAGCCGGCGGTCAGCAGCAGTGCCAGCATGGCCGCCAGCACCATCATCATACGCTTTTTCATAGCATTCTCCTTATTTTGTCGTTGTTCTGAATTCAAGACGGGCCAGGCATCCAAAAGGTTCCCGCTTTTGAGACAGGTTGGACCGTTTTTTCAAAATTTATTGTCCCGGGTCTCTCAGTCTTTATACAGGAACGCTTCGGGAAATTCAACTTCAATTTGTTACTTTTCCCCTCTTTTTTTGCCGTCCCTCCCCTCTCCGGGGCACCCGCCCCGTAAATCGAATTTTTGTTCGATTTACGCTTGACAAGAACAATTGTTCGAGATACAATGCAGATAGAACAAGAGTTCGAACGAAGGAGGAATGGATGATGACTGGTTGGACGTTCTTTTTTATTTTGGTGGGGATCGTATTTGTGACCTCCCAGCTGTTCCGGGTCATCGACGCCATCGAGCGCCCTGCCCGGCGGGACAGCCATCGGGCCCGCTGACGGTGCCATGGAAGTTCTGGACAAGCTGACCATCCTGGCGGACGCCGCCAAGTACGACGCCGCCTGCACCTCCAGCGGCGGGGACCGGACCGCCAAGCGGGGCTTCCTCGGCAACACGTCCGCCTCCGTGGCCGGATGCTGTCACACCTTTTCCGCCGACGGGCGGTGCGTGACGCTTTTGAAAGTGCTGCTGACCAACCGCTGCGTCTACGACTGCAAATACTGCGTCAACCGCCGCAGCAACGACACCCCCCGGGCTGCCTTCACCCCGGAAGAGCTGGCGGACCTGACCATTCAGTTTTATCGCCGGAACTATATCGAGGGGCTCTTCCTCTCCTCCGGCGTCTACCGCAGCCCGGACTACACCACCGAGCTGATGATCCGCACCCTGCGCCTCCTGCGGGAGACCTACCGCTTCAATGGCTACATCCACGCCAAGGCCATTCCCGGCACTTCGCCGGAGCTGGTGGAACAATTGGGGATGCTGGCGGACCGGCTCAGCGTCAATATCGAACTGCCCTCCGAGGCGGGGCTCAAAACCCTGGCCCCGGACAAGACCAAGCAGGCCATCCTTGCCCCCATGCGGCAGATCCAGACTCGCAGTCAGCAGAGCAAGGAGGAGCTGGTCAAGTACCGCCACGCCCCCCGCTTCGCCCCCGCCGGCCAGAGCACCCAACTGATCGTGGGGGCCACGGCGGACTCCGACCTGCACATCCTGCGGCTGACCCAGGGACTGTACGACCGGTACCGTCTCAAACGGGTGTTCTATTCCGCCTACGTTCCCGTGGTGGAGCACGCGCTGCTGCCCGCCCGGGACGTGAAGCCTCCCCTGCTGCGGGAGCACCGGCTCTATCAGGCGGACTGGCTGCTGCGGTTTTACGGGTTCCGGGCGGAGGAGCTGCTGGACGCGGCCCATCCGGACTTTGATCCCCGGGTGGACCCCAAGTGCAGCTGGGCCCTGGCCCACCCGGACTTTTTTCCCGTGGAGGTCAATACAGCGGACTATGAAACGCTGCTGCGGGTCCCCGGCGTGGGCGTGGTCTCCGCCCGGCGCATCCTCTCCGCCCGGCGGGCAGGGCGGCTGCACATCGACGATCTGCGCAGGCTGGGCGTAGTGATGAAACGGGCCCAGTATTTTCTCACCGCCTCCGGCAAGATCGCCGAGGGCCTGCGCTTCACCCAGGACACGCTGCTGCGCAGTCTCATCGCCGCAGAGCGTCCCCTGCTGCCCCAGATGCCCATGGAGCAGCTGTCCCTGTTCGATTCGGCGGTCTGACCTGTTTCCGCGGACCGCCCCGCCCGGAGGATACCATGTCCCAGGATGTCACTTACTGTTATGACGGCAGCTTTGAGGGGTTCCTCTGCTGCATTTTTGAAAGCTACCGCAACAAAGAAGTCCCCACCGCAATCTGCTGCGATGAGGACTTTGCGCCTACGCTGTTTGCCGTCCGGGCGGTCACCACAGACCCGGATCACGCCCGGCGGGTGCTGCGGAAGCTGGCCATCTGCTCCCCGGTGTGCGCGAATCTGGTGCGCCGGGGCTTTCTCACCTGCCTGCCGGAAAAAGAACTGCACCTCTACCGGTTGGTTGCAAAGCTGCTGCAGGAGGGGCCCGGCTTTCTGCGGAACTTTTCCGACGAGACGCTCCACCCGGTGGCCAAGGCGGTGCAGCATCTCAACAGCGAGGCCCACCTTTTGAAGGGCTTCGTCCGTTTTTCCGAGCTGGGCGGCGTCCTGGGCGGGGAGATCGCTCCCAAAAACCGGGTACTGCCCCTCCTGCGGAGCCACTTCTGCGCCCGGTATCTCAATGAATCCTTCTTCCTCTACGACCGCACCCACAAGGAGGCGCTGTTCTACGCCGGCGGCCGGGCGGTGATCCGCCCGCTGGAGGCGTTTGAGATGGCGCCGCCAGATGAGACCGAGGCCAAGTACCGGCTGCTGTGGAAGCGGTTTTACGACACCATCGCCATCCGGGAGCGGGAAAATCCCCGCTGTCGGATGACCAACATGCCCAAGCGCTACTGGGGCACCATGACGGAATTTCAGGATGCGTCCTACTTTACGCCTCAAAGCTCTCCCGCAGCCGTTTCAGCCCCCGGTGTTCCAGACGGGAGATCTGTACCTGGGACACCCCCAGCACCCGGGCCGTCTGCTCCTGGGTCATACCCTTGAAGTAGCGCAGCAGGATCGTCATCCGCTCCTTTTCCGGGAGTTTGTCGATGGCCTCCCGCAGGGCGATGCGCTCCACCAGCCCCTCCTCCGGGGCCTCCGTGCCCAGCATCCCCTCCAGCGTCAGCCCGTCGGCGGTCTCCCGCTGCAGCGATTCCGGCGCGTCAGTGGCAAGCTCCACCTGGGCGATGTCCTCCGCCGTCATGCCGGTGGCCTCCGCCAGTTCGCTGAGCACCGGCTCCCGCCCCAGCTGGTGGCGCAGCCGCTCTCTTGCCGTGTAAAGCGTTTGTGCTTGCTCGCGTACACTGCGTCCCACTTTCACCGCGCCGTCATCCCGCAGAAAGCGCCGGATCTCCCCGGCGATCTTGGGTACGGCATAAGTGGAAAAGCAGGTGCCGTAGGAGAAGTCGAACCCCTGGATCGCCTTCAGAAATCCAAGACACCCCAGCTGATACAGATCCTCCGGGTCCACGCCCCGGCCGCAGTAGCGGCGCACCACACTCCAGATCAGGCCGTTGTTTTCGATCACCGCCCGCTCGCAGGCATCCCGGTCCCCCTCCTGGGCCGCCCGCAGCAGTTCCATGGCCGCGCTCATTTCCCCGATTTGACCCGAGGGGCCAGCCGCTTGCGCAGCACCACCGTGGTGCCCCGCCCCGGCACCGAGCGCACCGACAGCCGGTCCATGAAACTCTCCATGATGGTAAAGCCCATGCCACTGCGTTCCTCGCCGCCGGTGGTGAACATGGGCTGACGGGCCTGCTCCACATCCGCGATGCCCCTCCCCCGGTCCTTGACAGTGATCTCCAGCACGTTGTCCTGGCAGATGCGCCCCTTCACCACCACCCGGCCGATGGTGTCCGGATAGGCGTGGACGATGGCGTTGGTTACTGCCTCGCTGACGGCGGTCTTGATGTCCTCCAGCTCGTTGAGCGTGGGGTCCATCTGGGCGGCAAAGCAGGCCACCGCCGACCGGGCAAAGCCCTCGTTGCTGCTGCGGCTGGGAAATTCCAGCGTGAATTCATTGTTGGACGTTTTGGTTCTCATATGTAACCCCCTCCTTATCGTATGGCCACCAGCCGGCCGATCCCGGCGGCATCCAGGACCCGTTTGGCCTGGGCCGGCACATTGCACACCAGCAGGCTCCCATCCAGCAGCTGCATCCGCTGCTGGGCCCGCAGGATCAGCGCGATGCCGGAGCTGTCCATAAATGTAACGCCGGCCATGTCCAGCACCAGTTTCTTGGGCAGCGCCGCGTCGATGGCCCGCACCAGCTCCTCCAGCGCCTGCCGGGCGCCGTGGTGGTCCAGCTCACCGCTGAGCTCCAGCAGTAGGTTCCGGTCCGCGCTCTTTCCCCGTATCTCCATAATTCTTCGCCTCTTTCGTTGATGGTCCACCGGCAGCGCCGGCAGGCTTGCAAAGAAAAACACCGCAAGGTATTTCGCCTTACGGTGATGATAGCATGTCCGACTTTTGCATTCTGTCGAACTCTGCCCTCCCTGGAAAAAATCCCCCAAAAACAGGAAACGGCCGCCCTTTTGGGCGGCCGTTTTTTCCAGGGTCACTGGCAGCAGCAGAAGTTTTTGGTCTCCTCGTAATTTTCCGGCTTGCGCACGCTGTTGGGCGGGAAGAACTCGCCCACCGGGAAGGCGATGTTGCGGAACACGCCGCAGGGGTCCTCCGTGCCGGAGCCGCAGGAGCACTCCTTGTCGGGCATGCAGTAATCGTACACCGGCACCAGCAGCTGGGTGTCCCGCTCCAGGCGCACGATGGAGAACTGGCCCAGCGTCACATAGACCCGGCGGCAATCGTCGCCGCTGGAGAGCTCGCCGTTGAAGCACTGGCTCACGAAGGACGGCACCTCGCACAGGTCGCAGTCGCAATCCCGCTTGCCGCAGCAGTCCAGGATGCGGGCGTCCAGCACGATGGGGTCCACCGCCTCCACCACGGCCACGGGCAGGTTGCTCCGCTTCATCATCTGCACATCCGGCTCCCCCACCCGCATCTTGGAGGAGAAGATCTTGGCGTTGCCCTCGCTGCCGAAGAGGATGGCCCGCTTGTCAAATACGCACAGGCCCTCCACCGTCACCGGCGCCGGGCAGCTGAGATACGCCTGGAGCGTCACGTTGTAGAAAAAGCGCATATCCACGGTGTAGAAGCCCCGGTTGAAGCTCACCGGCTCCACATCCACATAGACATACAGCAGCGTGGCGGACCCGCCCTTGACGGACAGGGCCCGGTTGATCACATCCACACATTGCAGCTTCGGGTAAAAGCGCAGGTCCTCAATGCAGTCTTTATCACGGCAGGAATCGAAGATCTTCCTGGTATGAATGCAAACCGCCTCTCGGATGCCGCGGGAGTCCTCCACGGGACCGGGCACAACTTTTTCGGGCATATTGCAATACCTCCTAATAAGTAACTGGGTGAAAGCACGGGGCTTTCAGTCCAGTCTATGCGCCCGGCGCCGATGGGTGCAAAAACGCGGCACGCCGAATCGGCGTGCCGCATGCACAGTCATTCCGTATAGCTCAGTGTACTGGTGCGGGGGGACATGATGCACACATAGCTGGTCCCCTTCCCCAGCGCCAGCGGCGTGCCGTCAGTCCGGTGATAGACCAGAGGACTGTTCCGGTCCGCCTTGCTCCAGGTAATGGGTACGGTCTTGCCGCCGCAGAAGTAGGTGCCCTCGCCGCTGCCGGTCAGCTTCACCGAGAGCCGCCCCGCCGTGTCGCCGGAGATCACATAGATGGACGTCTCCAGCACCAGCAGATTGGTGACCCCCACCTGTTCCCCGGTGTTGCCGTCGGTGTAGGCCGACCCGTACTGGCTGACCAGATACCGGCCGCTCTCCGGGTCGTAGTCGAACTGGCCGGTCTTGTACTGTGAAAAGCGCAGCGTCACATGAGCTGCCGGCGCGCCGCCGGAGGGTGTGCCGTCCTCCGTGAAGAGCTGGGAGGTCTCATAGCCCGCCTCGTGCTCTGTACGAAAGTGGTCCTGATCCAGATACGCCAGGATGTTCTCCCCGGAGGTCAGCAGGCTGTGCTCATACCCGGCGTGTTTGCGCCGGTACGCGTCCCGCCAGAAGATCTTGGCGTCGGAGCCGCCGTTGACCCCGTCCATGTTGTCCACGTCCCAGGCGGAGATGTCCCGGTATGCCTCCGGGCTGCCCCCAGCGTGGACGAACAGAGCGTCATGCCCCAGCGCCAGTTCCAGGTAATAAGGCCGGGCGGAGCGGATGCTGCCCAGGTCCCCCACCCCCTCCAGCGTCTGGAACACCCCCAGCATCCGGGTGATACCGCCCTCGGCGGGGACCTCGTAGATGATGTCCGCTTGGGACACTCCCAGTTGAGGCTGGGCCGCCTTCAGGTTATTGAGCATCACCGCCACCGGGCGGTTTTGCTCGTACACCGGTTCCATGGGCATCCCGGTAAGGGGATTCGTCCCGGCGGGGACGTAGGGCTCCGGCTCCGCCGGTTCTGCCGGTTCCTCCACCGGCGCCGGGTCCGGTTCCGGCTCCTCTTCCGCCGGCTCTGCGCCGCACCCTGCCGCCGTCAGCAGCATCACCGCCGCCAAAAAGATCGCCCACAACCGTTTTTTCATCCCGTCGCCGCCTTTCTTTTCAGGTATCTTCATGATACCAGCGGCGCCGGGAGGCGTCAAGGCGGAATCCGACGGGGTTCGACGTCACATCTTCCGCCGGTAATAGAGGGTACAGCCGAACTCCACCCCGCCGACCAGCAGCAAAATCCCGAACAGAAGCACCGAGAGCCGCCGGGATGTGTCCCACGTAGCTGTCCAAATCATGCCGGCCATCAGCCCCGCCCGCAGGATCTCCAGCGTTTTGGTGCTGGCTTTTCCCCGGATGGCGGTGTTGCGCTCGTCATGGACCGTATGATCGTGCTGCCGGAGGACGGGATCGCTCTCCAGGCAGGCGCGCCAGAACAGCGTCCCCAAGGAACCAAGAAACAGGAACAGCCCCACTCCATAGATCGGGCCCCACAAAACCGTGGGTAAGAACACACCCTTTGCATACAGGGCCAGCGGAACGGCCCACAGTACTAGGCCCACTGCCGTCAGGACCCAAAGAAACGGCCTCTTCCCCTTCATTGCGCATCATCCTCCTCGTAAATGAAGATCTCCTCGATAGAAAGCCCAAAGTACCGGGCGATCTTAAACGCCAGCAAAATAGAGGGGTTGTACCGCCCGTTTTCCAGCGACCCGATGGTCTGGCGGGACACCTCCAGCGCCGCCGCCAGCTCCTCTTGTTTAATCCCCCGCGCCTTGCGCAGCTCCTCCAGCCGGTTGCGCACCGCTGCCCGCCTCCTTTCCTTTCAAATGGAAAGTTTCCTTTCCGTGGCTTCAAGCTATCACACCGGCGGCAAAATGTCAAGCGCACTTTCCATTTTTGCAGTTCCGTTCAAAAAATTGGATTTGAGTCTGTACAAACCCACAAGATGTAGGGTATAATACAGTTGATTTCAAGCAGGAGGTGTCCCACATGGCAGGTCGGGGGTTCATCCACGACAAGCTGGAGCTGAAGTTTCTGATCCTCTATATCACAGCCCGGGTCATCGAACCCATCCCCTTTGACACGGTGCTGGATCTGACGATGTGCGACGACGCCATCGACTACTTTGACTTCTCCGAGTGTCTTGCGGACCTGGTGCGGACGGAGCACCTGTCTTTGTCGGAGGACGGCCTCTATTCCATCACGGAAAAGGGGCTGCGCAACAGCCGCATCTGCGAGTCCAGCCTGGCCTATTCCGTCCGGCTGCGGTGCGACAAGAATCTGGCCAAGTGCAACCGTAAGCTCCGCCGCAAGAGCCAGGTGCGGGCTTCCACGGAAAAGCGGGAAAACGGTACGTACACGGTAAATCTCGCTCTGGACGACGATATGGGCAGCGTCATGGAGCTGAAGCTGGCCATTCCCCGGGAGGACATGGCCAAGATGCTGACGGAGCGGTTCCAGAAAAGTCCGGAGCGGCTCTACAGCGAGATCATGCGGGTTCTGATGTCCTCGGAACCTCCGGAGGACGCGGAGCGGTAATCTCCCCCATTTTGAAAACGGGAGGGTTGCGGGATGCTGATATGGTTGGTATTCTCCATCGGCAGCGCCATGGTGGGCTGCGGGCTGCGCTATGTGCTGCGGGGCCGCCGGTTCGCCTGGGTGCTGACACTGGGCTGTCTCGTGATGACGTTTTTCTTCTGGCACCGCTATCTGACCCAGTCCCCGGGCAGTCACGGCGCCTTTCTCCGGGTCCTGATGTCCACCTTTTTGACCATGGGTGCCTTGGGCATCGAGATCGCGGACCGGATCGGATGACGCTGCTTGACAGCAGCGGATCTTCTCTCAAAACAGCAAAAGCCCGGGGGGAGTTCCCCGCCGGTCTCTTTTTGTTTATTCCTTCCTGGTCACAGCCAGGATGCAGATGATTGCTCCCAGCGCTGGGCACAGCACCCCCAGGAGCTCCAGCCCGCCGCCGCCAAAAAGGGCGCTGGCCAGCAGGCAGCTGATCCCCAGCAGTATCCATGCTATGCCGAAGAGCATCCACTTGATTGCCTTCAATCGCTCTCTCCTTTCCGGTCACTTCACCACCACATTTTCCGGCCCCAGGGTCTCCTTGGCCTCCTCCACCAGTGCCCGGTGGAGCAGCGCGTGGGTGCCGTAGACCTTCCGGGTGTCCGCCATCACCATCTTCACCGGCGTGGTGCCCGGAAACATGGCAAAGACCAGCTTCATGTGCCGCACCGACGGGTGGTCCAGGCTGGGGAATTTCAGGTACAGCACCTGCCCCTCCAGCAGCTTGCCGCCATCCTGCTTGGGAGGCGGCGCGGCGCCGGCGTCGCTTGCCAGGGGATACACGGAGTCGCACAGAATCTGGGGTGCCTTCTCATCCCGGACGGACAGCCGCCCCTGCACCACCACCGCCTGATTCTCCTTGAGATAGGCCCCGCAGGCGTCCAGCACCCGGGCAAAGCACAAAAGCTCCATGGAGGCGGTGTCGTCCTCCACCGTCACATAAGCCATGAGAGAGTTGTTTTTGGTGGTCTTGGTCTTGCTGGCGGTCACCACGCCGCAGATGGTGATCCGCTGGTCGTCGGCAAACCGGACCGGCCCACCCTCCTGGGCAAAGTCCTCCAGGATGGAGCCGATGGTGGGCGCCCCCAGTCGGGCCACCGCGTCCCGGTACTGATCCATGGGGTGGCCGGAGAGGTAGAGTCCTGTGGTGGCCTTCTCCATGAGCATCAGTTCCTGGGGGGTGAACTCGTCAATATCCGGCAAGGGAATTTCCTTCACATCATTCTTGTCAGAAGTGCCGGCGGCCATGGAGAAGAAGTCCATCTGCCCGTCCAGGTTCTGGCGGTGGCTGTCCGCCACCGCGTCCATGACGGACTCATAGACGTGTATCAGCTGAGACCGCTTGGCTCCCAGGGAGTCAAACGCGCCGCTGCGGATCAGGTTCTCTACCGCCCGCTTGTTGATGTCGCTGCCCATCATGCGGTCGCAGAAATCGTAGAGGGACGTGAAAGGTGCCTGCTCCCGCTGGCGCATCACCGCCTGGATGAAGCCCCGGCCGATGTTCTTGATGGCCACGAGGCCGAAGCGGATTCCCCCCTCCTCCACGGTGAAGCGGTCGGCGGAGCGGTTGATGTCCGGCGGCAGCAGGGCGATGCCGCAGTCCTTGCACTCGTTGATGTACCCCGCCACCTTGTCGGAGTTGTCCAGCACGGAGGTCAAAAGCGCCGCCATGTACTCCTTGGTGAAGTGGTACTTGAAATAGGCCGTCTGGTAGGCCACCACCGCATAGGAGACGGCGTGGGCCTTGTTGAAGGCGTAGTTGGCAAAGTCGTAGATCTCGTCGTAGATGGCCTCCGCCGTTTCCGCCGGAATCCCGTTTGCCACACAGCCTGTAATGTTCCTTTCCTTGTCACCATGGATAAAGGCGTCCCGCTCCCGGGCGATGTCCTTGGCCTTCTTTTTGCTCATGGCCCGGCGGACCATGTCGGCCTGGCCCAGGGAGTAGCCCGCCAGCTGCTGGAAGATCTGCATCACCTGCTCCTGGTAGACGATGCATCCATAGGTGATGGAAAGAATGGGCTCCAGCGCCGGGTGCTTGTAGGTGACGAGCTTGGGGTTGTGCTTGCAGGCGATGAACCGGGGAATGGACTCCATGGGGCCGGGGCGGTAGAGGGCCACGATGGCGGTCAGGTCCTCGATGGACTGGGGCTTGAGCCCCACGCACACGCCGGTCATACCCGCCGACTCCATCTGGAACACGCCGCTGGTCTTGCCGGCCGTCAGCATGTCGAACACCGCCTGGTCGTCCTCCGGGATGTCCTCCAGCCGGAAATCCGGGTGGTCCTTCTGGACCATCTTCACCGCGTCGTCCAGCACCGTCAGGTTCCGAAGGCCCAGAAAGTCCATCTTTAAAAGGCCCAGTTCCTCCAAGGTGGTCATGATGTACTGGCAGACCACGGCGTCGTCGTTTTTCGCCAGGGGCACGTACTCATACACCGGCCGCTTCGTGATGACCACTCCGGCGGCGTGGGTGGAGGCGTGGCGGGGCATGCCCTCCAGGGCCTTGGCGGTGTCGATGAGCTTTTTCACCTGGGGGTCCGTCTCGTACAGCTCCCGCAGCGGCTTGCTCAGCCGCAGGGCATCGTCCAGCGTGATATGCAGCGCCCCAGGGCCGCCGGGGACCTGCTTTGCGATCTGGTCCACCTCGGCGTAGGGGATGTTCATCACCCGGCCCACGTCCCGGATGACGCCCCGGGCGGCCATGGTGCCGAAGGTGACGATCTGGGCCACGTGGTCGTCGCCGTACTTGCGGCGGACATAGTCCACCACTTCCCCCCGGCGGGTGTCGCCGAAGTCCATGTCGATATCCGGCATGCTCACCCGCTCCGGGTTTAAAAACCGCTCGAAGTAGAGGCCGTACTTCACCGGGTCGATATCAGTGATGTGGAGGCAGTAGCTCACCATACTGCCCGCCGCGCTGCCCCGGCCCGGGCCCACGGGGATACCCGCGCTCTTGGCGTAGCGGACAAAGTCAGAGACGATGAGGAAATAGTCGGTAAAGCCCATCTTCTCGATCATATTCTGCTCGTACTCCAGCTGGGACCGGCGGGACGGGTCGTCCCCATACCGCTCCCGGTAGCCGTCGTCGCAGAGCTTTTTCAGATAGGAAAAGCTGTCGTATCCCTCCGGCAGCTGGAATTCCGGCAGGTGGTACTTGCCGAAGGTGAATTCCAGGTTGCACATCTCCGCGATCTTCCCGGTGTTCTCCACCGCCCCCTCGAAGGCGCTGAAGAGGGCCTCCATCTCCTCCCCGCTGCGCAGGTAGAAGTTCCGGGGCTCGTAGCGCATCCGGTTCTCGTCGTCCAGCGTCTTGCCGGTCTGGATGCAGAGGAGCACATCGTGGGCCTCCGCGTCCTCCTTGCGCAGGTAATGGGCGTCGTTGGTGCAGACCATGGGGATGCCCGTCTCCTGGTGGATGCGCAGAATCCCCCGGTTCACCTCCGCCTGGTCGGGGATGCCGTGGTTCTGGAGTTCCAGATAGAACCGCTCCGGTCCGAAGAGGTCCGCCATCTCCCGGGCGTAGGCCTTGGCGTTTTCATACTCGCCGTTGCGAAGCCTCCGGGGGATCTCGCCGGCCAGGCACGCAGAGAGGGCGATGAGCCCCCCGCTGTACCGGCGCAGCAGCTCCTGGTCGATGCGGGGCTTGATATAAAAACCCTCCGTCCAGGCGGCGGAGACCAGGTAGGAGAGATTCCGGTACCCCTCCTCATTTTCGCACAGCAGCACCAGATGGCGGCTTTCGGCGTCGAACTCGTGGACCTTGTCGAACCGGGTGCGGCCCTGGGGCGTCACGTAGACCTCGCAGCCGATGATGGGCTTGATGCCCTCCGCCTTGCAGGCCCGGTAGAAGTCAATGACGCCGTACATAACGCCATGGTCCGTGATGGCGCAGGCGGTCTGCCCCATGGACTTCACCACGCCGGGCAGGTCCTTGATGCGGCAGGCGCCGTCCAGGAGGCTGTATTCCGTATGGACATGTAAATGGACGAAGGGCATGGCAGGTTCCTTTCCAAAGTAGTGGGTCAGAGTTTTGTCCCGCAGTGGGGGCAGTAGTCAGGGATGGCGGAGGGCAGACGGGGAAAGTCATAAAGGGGTTCCCCGCAGTGGGGACAGACCACGAACCGCAGCCCCAGGGCCCAGCCGCCCAGCAGGGCGGCAAACCCCACTACCACCAGCACCCCCGCCAGCATACGGGGCCCGTCCCAGTAGCCGACACCGCAGCCCAGGAGGGCGCAGGCAAAGCCCCCGCAAGACAGGGCATCGCACACCCGCAGCGCACGAAAACAGTCCGGCCCTTTGCAGGGACGCTTCATCCCGCATCTTCTCCTTTCGTTTCATCCGCGCGCAGCAGAACCGTCTCCACCCACGCCAGCAGCCGCCGGTCCCGGCCG
>UMJL01017759.1_pt1 | contig 19257 bp, 19 predicted proteins | sample 1966071 | NCBI WGS metagenome assembly UMJL01 (sample SAMEA4836148, study PRJEB28245) | human gut metagenome | biome: gut microbiome; material: fecal sample | place: Denmark | collected 2008
AGAGGTAGATATCGCGCTGCTCATAAGTCGTATGCAGCAGCATGTGCGCCTTATGGCTGTTGGGCTTGCCGAGGAACTCCTCGTAAATCTGCTTGATTTCGGGGTTCTCATGGCTCTTGCGAAGGGTCTTGGCCTCGTCCTCGCTATAGAGCGCCTTGGCGCGGATGGCGGGCACGTTGGTCCAGTTGCGCACGGGGGCGGGCACGATGGGCTGGCCGCCGCCATTGACGCAGCCGCCGGGGCAGCCCATGACCTCGATGAAGTGGTACTGCTTTTCGCCGCGCTTGACGGCATCCAGCAGTTCGCTGGCCTTGCCGGTGCTGGAGCACACAGCCACCTTCACGTCCAGATCACCGATCTTGACGGTAGCCTCCTTGATACCCTCCATACCGCGCACCGCAGTAAAGTTGACATCCTCGAGGGTGGTGCCGGTGATGAGTTCATAGGCGGTGCGCAGCGCAGCCTCCATCACGCCGCCGGTCACGCCGAAGATGACGCTGGCGCCGGTGCTTTCGCCCATCAGGCTGTCAAAGTCCTCATCCGGCAGGTTCACAAAGTCGATGCCGGCTTCCTTGATCATGCGGGCCAGCTCACGCGTGGTAATGACCACGTCCACGTCGGCCATGCCGTTGCGGCCCAGCTCGGGACGGCGGGCTTCAAACTTCTTGGCCGTGCAGGGCATCACGGACACGACCACAATGTTCTGCGGATCAATGCCGGCCTTGTCGGCGTAGTAGGTTTTGACCATCGCGCCCGTCATCTCGTGAGGCGACTTGCAGGAGCTCAGATTGGGGATGAATTCGGGATAGTAGTGCTCGCAGTACTTGATCCAGCCCGGCGAGCAGCTGGTAATCATGGGCAGCACGCCTCCGTTGTTGAGGCGGTCGATGAGCTCGGTGCCTTCCTCCATGATGGTCAAATCCGCACCGAAATCGGTATCAAATACCTTGGCAAATCCCAAACGGCGCAGGGCGGCCGCCATCTTGCCCGTTACGCTGGTGCCCATGGGCAGGCCAAATTCTTCGCCCAAGGCGGCGCGCACAGCGGGCGCGGGCTGAACCACCACATGCTTGGCGGGATCGGCCAGGGCCTTCCACACATCCTGCGTGTTGTCGGTTTCGGTCAACGCGCCTACGGGGCAGGCGGTGATGCACTGGCCGCAGTTGATGCAGGCCATTTCGGCCAGCTTCATCTCCCAGGGGCTTTCGATGGCGGTCTTGAAGCCGCGGCGCACCGGGCCAATCACGCCCACCTTCTGGACATTTGCGCAGGCGCCCACGCAGCGGCGGCACAAAATGCACTTGTTGTTGTTGCGGACGATGGAGACGGAGCTGGTATCCGTTTCATACTGATTCTGGGTACCGGCGAAGCGATCGCCGCTTTCCACGCCCAGATCCAGGCACAGCTTTTGCAGCTCGCAGTTCTGGCTGCGCACACAGCTGAGGCACTTCTTTTCGTGGTTGCTCAGAATCAGCTCCAGATTGATGCGGCGCGCCTGGCGCACGGCCGGGGTGTTGGTTTTGACCACCATGTTGGGCGCCACCGGCAGTACGCAGGCAGCCTGCAGCGCGCGGCCGCCGCAGTCCACCACGCACAGGCGGCAGTTGGCGGTTTCGTTGATATCCTTTAAGTAGCAGAGCGTGGGGATGTTCACCTTGGCGATACGCGCCGCCTCAAGCACCGTCGTACCCGCGGGAACCTCCACATGCACGCCGTCGATGGTAAGCGGAATCATCTGTTCCATGTCTGTTCCTCCTCATGCGGACATTAGTTCTTGACGATGGCGCCGAAACGGCACTTCTCCATGCAGGAGCCGCACTTGATGCACTTGGCGCGGTCGATATGGTGCATTTCCTTGACCTTGCCGGTGATGGCATTGACAGGGCACACGCGCGCACAGGCCGTACAGCCGCGGCACTTGTCGGTGATCTCGTAGTTGAGCAGCTTCTGGCAGTGATGCGCGGGGCAGCGTTTTTCCTTGATATGTGCCTCATACTCATCACGGAAATACTTGAGGGTGGACAGGACCGGGTTGGGCGCGGTCTGGCCCAGGCCGCACAGCGCGGTCGCCTTAATGTTTTCGGCCAGGGCTTCCAGCTTTTCGATGTCGCCCTCCTCGCCCTTGCCTTCCACGATGCGCTCCAGAATCTCCAGCATGCGGCGGGTGCCGATGCGGCAGGGGGTGCACTTGCCGCAGCTTTCATCCACGGTAAAGTCCAGGAAGAAGCGCGCGATATCCACCATGCAGTTGTCCTCGTCCATGACGATCATGCCGCCGGAGCCCATCATGGAACCGATGGCGGTAAGGGAATCATAATCGATGGCGATATCGAGGTAATCGGCCGGGATGCAGCCGCCGGAGGGACCGCCGGTCTGCACGGCCTTGAACTTCTTGCCGCCGGGAATGCCGCCGCCGATTTTATAGATGATATCGCGCAGCGGCGTGCCCATGGGCACTTCGACCAGACCGGTGTTGTTGATCTTGCCGCCCAGGGCGAACACCTTGGTGCCCTTGCTTTTTTCGGTGCCGATAGAGGCAAACCAGTCTGCCCCTTTGAGGATAATCTGGGGAATATTGGCCAGGGTTTCAACGTTGTTGATGTTGGTGGGCTTGTCAAACAGGCCGCGCACCGCCGGGAACGGGGGCTTGGGCTTGGGCTCGCCGCGGCCGCCCTCGATGGAATGCATCAGAGCGGTTTCCTCGCCGCAGACGAATGCGCCCGCACCCAGGCGGATGAAGATATCAAAATCAAAACCGGAGCCAAAGATGTTCTTGCCCAGCAGGCCGTATTCACGGGCCTGATTGATGGCGATCTCCAAGCGCTTGACGGCGATGGGATACTCCGCGCGCACATAGATATAGCCCTCGCTGGCGCCGATGGCATAGCCGCCGATGGCCATGGCTTCCAGCACGGAATGCGGGTCGCCCTCCAGCACGGAACGGTCCATAAAGGCGCCGGGGTCGCCCTCGTCGGCGTTACAGATCATGTATTTCTGATCCGCCTTGGAGGCGGCGGCAAACTGCCACTTCTTGCCCGTGGGGAAACCCGCGCCGCCGCGGCCGCGCAGGCCGGACTTAAGCACCTCGCTGATGACCTGTTCGGGGGTCATTTCGGTGAGCACCTTGGCCAGCGCTCTGTAGCCGTCAAAGGCGATGTATTCATCGATGTTTTCGGGATTGATCACGCCGCAGTTGCGCAGCGCAAGGCGCATCTGGGGACGGTAAAAGTCGATGTTGTCCAGCGTGACATGCTGCTCCTCATCGGCCTTTTCCTTGTAGACCAGATGCTGCACGATGCGGCCCTTGAGCAGGTGCTCGGAAACGATTTCATCCACATCATCGGGACGGATGCGGCTGTAGAAGGTGCCTTCCGGGTAGACGATCACCACGGGGCCCGCCTCGCACAGGCCGAAGCAGCCCGTGCGGACCACCTTGACCTCCTTGTCCAGACCGTTTTTGGCGATCTGCTCTTCAAAACGCTTGATCAGCTCGGCAGAGCCGCTCGAAGAACAGCCTGTACCGCCGCAGACCAGCACATGTGCGCGAAAAAGATCCATGTTCGTTCCTCCTTAGCGTTCTGTTCTCATTCGCCTTCCGCGGCGCCGATGGTGTACTCCTGCACAGGACGGCCGTTGACGATGTGCTCAGCCACGATGCGCGGCACCATGTCCGGGTTCACACGCACGTAGGTCACCTTTTCCTTGCCGGGCATGATGACGTCCAGCATGGGCTCCAGACGGCACATACCGATGCACCCGGTCTGGGAAACGGTCACGTTCTGCAGGTTGCGCTTTTGAATTTCCTCAAGAAATTTGAGCATCACGGGACGCGCGCCGGCCGCGATGCCGCAGGTGGCCATGCCCACCACCACGCGCACGGCGTCGTCGCCCTCCTTGCGCATGGCTACTTTTTCAAGAGTCCTTTGGCGGATCGCCTCAAGTTCAGCCAGGGATTTCATAAATCAGGACACCTCCAAAATCGGTTTGAATTCTTCGTCAATGCTTTCCTTGATCCAGGCGGCCACCTCCGGCTCGGCCAGGCTCACGCCTCCAAGCGCCTCGCGGACCTGCCGCGTGTCAAAAAGGGCCTCTTTTTCAGGCGCGAATGCCTGGAACACAAAATCCGGAGTTTCGGGATTGAGCACAATCAGCGTAACCAGCGAATCGCAGATCTCTCCCATGGGGATGCAGTCGATGTTGGACAGGTCAAAGGATGCATGAATCCAGGTTCCTTTTCCGATCTCGCTTTCAATGCCAAAAGTCCCGCCCGCCATCTCCGCGCTCTGCTTGAGCATGGGAATGCCCAGCCCCACTTTACGCGTGGTGCGCGTGGTGGTGAAGGGATCGGTCACCCGTGCCAGAAAGTCCGGCGCCATGCCGCATCCGTCATCGCGGACGGAGAAGGTCAGAACCCGGTTTTCATTCACCGTAAAGGTAACCGTCACCAGCGATGCGCCCGCCTTGATACTGTTCTGGGCGATGTCCAGAACATGCATGCTCAAATCTCGCATGGCCGGATTACGAGGCGCGGTACTTGGCCAGGATATCGGGGATGTCCTCCGGCGTCAGGCGTCCGTACACCTCGTCGTTGATCATCATAACGGGCGCCAGGCCGCACGCGCCCAGACAGCGGGTCGCCTGCACGGTGAAGCGGCCGTCCTTGCTGGTCTGTCCAACCTCAACGCCCAGCTCGCTGCACAGCTTATCCAGCACCTTTTGTGAGCCTTTCACATAGCAGGCAGTGCCCAGGCATACGCCGCACACGTACTCGCCCTTGGGCTGCAGCGAAAACTGCGAATAGAACGTGGCTACGCCGTATACCTCGCTGAGCGTAACGCCCAGCCCGTCCGCGATGATCTCCTGCACATCGAGCGGGACACAGCCAAAGATGTTCTGTGCCGCCTGCAGCACAGGCATCAGCGCGCCCTTTTGCTCCCGGTGTTCCCGGATGACCTGCGCCAGCTTCTCATATTTCTCGTTATGATTGGACATGGCAGCCTAAGACCTCCTCTGTTTTGATTGCGGGCAAAAGATGATGCCCTCCGAATACGCAACGTATATAGTTTACCATATCACAAACCGAATTGCATCACGTTTTTGCGAAAATTGATAAATTTTTATTGATCCAGTTTATTCTAAAAGAAAATCTTCGGATATGGCCCTGAAAATAGAAAAGCCGCCTCTTGAGAAAAGCGGCTTATAAATATCGTTATTGTCCGGGAGCTGCACCCTTCCGAGGCACGCTTTTGAAACGAATTAATTCGCCTCGTTTACCCCGCCTGAATGCTTTGCGCTTCGCAGTCGGCCACTTTCCGCCACCGTCCCGCCAGATCCGCCATCCAACCGGCCACATCCATTCCGTAGGCGCGGCGCAGGGCATCCGAGGCCAGCACATCTCCCGCCGGTCCATCCGCCGTTACACACCCATGGTCCAGCAGCACCGCGCGCGTGCCGTAGCGCAAAGCCAGACTCAGATCATGCACCACGGAGATCACGCACCGCTCCCCTTCCGCCAGCCACTGTCCGATCAATTCAAACAGTTGCTTTTGGTACACCAGATCCAGATGATTGGCCGGTTCATCCAGCAGGAGCACCCGTGGCTCCTGGGCCATTGCCTGCGCCAGAAAAGCGCGCTGGAGCTCACCCCCGGACAGCGTTTGTACATTGCGGCCACGCAGGTTCCACAATCCGACCGCGTCCAAAGCGCGGCGTACCGAATCTTGTCCCTGCGGGTCCCGTGCGCGAAAAAAGCCGCGCGTATGCGCATATCGGCCCATGCTTACCAATTCCTCAACGGTGAATGCGTAGCCGGCGGCATGCATCTGCGCCAGCACGCCCACAGCCCGCGCAAAGGCCTTGGGCTTCCATTGCCGGGCGTCACAGCCCTCCAGCAGCACACTGCCGCGATACGCCGCACACTGGGCCACAGCTGCCAGCAAAGTGGACTTACCTGCGCCGTTGGGACCGATCAGCATGAGCCATTCTCCCTGGGCCACCGTAAATGATACGTCTTGCACGGCGTCGCTGTCCTCGTAGGCAACAGTGAGCCCCTTTACTTCCAGCACAGCCTGCGCCTCCTAAAAAAGATCACCACAAACACCACCGCCCCCACCAGTGAGGTGACCACACCGATGGGCAATTCAATGGGACTGACCACCGTGCGCGCCAGCAAATCCGCCAGCATGAGAAAGATGGCTCCCATGAACAGCGACAGCGGAAGCAGGCGGCGGTGGCTGGCCCCGGTAAACAGGCGCGCCGCATGCGGCACGATCAGCCCCACAAAGCCGATGCTGCCTCCCACGGATACGCATACGCCGATCAGCGAAGCCACGCACACCAGCACCCCCAGCTTGACCGGTCCCACCGCCACGCCCATGTGACGCGCCGCATCCTCACCCAGCGAAAAGGCGTTGAGCTCATCCGCGCACGAAAGCAGTACGCCGCCGAAAACCGCCAGTGCACCCAGCAGCACCAGCGTCTCCGTGTATCCGGCACCCGAGAGCGAGCCCATGGTCCAGAAAGTGATGGGGCGCAGCTTTTCTCCTGAAAAGGCGGTAAGCAGGCTGATGATGCTGGTGGCGAACATGCTGAACACCACCCCCATCAGGATGATGGTTTGCGTGCTCATACCGCGGTCTGCCGAGTATGCCAGCGAAAGGATCAGAATGAGTGAGCCCATAGCGAACAGCATCGCCATCACCATCGTGCCTGCAAAGGGCAGGCCGGGAAAGGAAATGCCCAGCAGCAGCGCCGTCACCGCGCCCAGCGAGGCGCCTGCACTGACGCCTAAAGTGGACCCGTCCGCCAAAGGGTTGCGCAGCAGCCCCTGCATGGCCGCGCCGCACAGTGCCAGTGCGCCGCCACACAGCGCCGTGGCCAGCACGCGCGGCAGACGCACACCCAGAATGATCGTGCGGGAAATGCCCTGGGGCAGTTCCAGCCCCCACATGGCATTCCAGATAACCGCCGCTGTGTCCCCGATGGGGACGGCCACGCTGCCCAGCGATACGCACAGGCACAGCGTGGCCGCCGTCAGCAGACACAGCACGGCGTATCCGTACCAGGGGAGCCCCCCGGACGGGCGGACTGCACGCCTCATGCCGCAGGCTGCGCGGCCTCATCCGCACCATAGACGAAGTCGAACAGATCCTGCGCCGCATCCAGCAGACGCGGGCCGGGACGGGAGGTCATATCCGCGTCGGCATTGTAAACCGCACCGTTCTTGACGGCTTTCAGATCCTGCCATCCCTCGCGGGACATGATTTCCTCCACGGGCTGCTCGCCCTCGCCGTAATATGCCGCGGTGGTCACGATGTAGTCCGGGTCGCGCGCAAGCACCTGCTCCTGCGAGATCTCGGCCCAGCCGCTCACGTCGGCGAAGGCGTTGGTCAGACCCACGATTTGCGCCAGCTCGTCCAGGAAAGTATCCGCGCCGCTGGTCCACAGGCCCCACTCCAGGGGGGAAACCTCGAAGTACACGGTCTTTCCGGTATCCTCAGCCTTTTCCCGGAGCGCGTCAAAGCCCTCCTGCATCTGGGACGAAAGTGCGGCAGCCTCTTCCTGCTTGCCCGTCAGCTCGCCCAGCATGGCGATGGCATCATACACGCCCGCCAGGTTCTGCGCATCGGAAATGACAACCCGCACACCGGCTGCCTCCAGCGCTTCCACCTGCTCGACCGTCTGGGCCATTTTGCTCATGACGATCACATCGGGCTCCAGCGCCAGAATCTGTTCAATATTGGTCTCCGCGCCGCTGTTGACGCTGGGCAGTTCCAGCACGGCTTCGGGATAGTTGCAGTATTCGCCGCGGCCCACCAGCACATCTTCCGCGCCAAGAGCGTAAAGAATTTCGCAGTCGGCGGGATTGAGGGCGATCACGCGGGCAGCGGGCGCGTCCAGCGTGATTTCACGGCCTGCCATATCGGTCAGCGCGAGGCCCTCTGCCAGAGAGGCCGGGGCGGCCAGCGCAAGCATGAGCGCCGAGATCAGGGACAGGATCTTTCGGGTTTTCATGGGTTCGATTCCTCCTTTGTGTTTTTGCACAAATGAATCGCGGGAAAACGCAAAAACCGCGCCATTCCGTTGACAGGATGGCGCGATCAAAAGACGCGGCTTTCGCCAGGCTTTCATAGCATGTTCCATCCCGGGGATCACGGTGTAAACAGGTCTCCCGACTTGACTTCATCCTACTTGGACGCCTTCCCGCTCGCGCAGTGGCCGGAAGCGGCCGGTAGGGCCATAAGCCCGCGGCGCTTCCCTGTCCTTTCGTCCGTTTCACGGTTCCCGGGTGAGTCTGGAAATCGCATCCAGTTCCCATGACGGAGGCAATCGTCTCCGCCGCGTGTTTCCACGCAGATACACCGGCTATTCACTTGTAACTGTATTATACGGCATGCGCCTCACCGCGTCAAATGCCGTTTTGGGGTATCTGGCGGCCGTCCAGCGCCCTGAGCAGGCGCATTACATCCCGCGCCGTAGGCTGTGTGTCCAGAGAAAAGGTGCGTTCCTGCAGATCCTCCAGGCGGTGCGCATCGCTGGAGTGGATGACAAAGCGACCCTTTGTTGCATAGGCCGGACAGGGGACGCCTGGATAGACCTCCACGACCGGATAGTCCGGCAGAAAGGGCATCAGGCCCAGCGCACCGATCATGCCGTTGCTGCCGCGGTTGATATGCGCAGGCACAGGCACGCCCCCAAAGGCGCGGACAAGCGCACAGACCTCTTCCACGCTGAGGTCCGTGGCGTTAATGAGCAGCTTTTCCAGCGTCCCGGAGGGACTGTCATCCGCTCCGATGATGATCTGGTTGCCAAACAGGGCCGGCTGGTTTTGCACCTGCGGCAGGTGGGCATAGACAGCTTCCCCCGCAGCGAGTGCCTCCGGCACGGAGGAAAAATAGCCCAGGATGTGCACCTCCTCCCGGCTGGTGATCTCCATGCCGGGAATGACCTGCACGCCGTAGGCCTCGCCCGCCGCCATGGCCTCCGGCGTATTGCGGGCGGTGTTGTGGTCGGTAAGCGCAATCACGTCCAGCCCTTTTACCCGCGCCATGCCCACCAGGTTCCAGGGGGTCATGTCGTCATCGGCACAGGGAGACAGGCAGCTGTGAATGTGCAGGTCGCAGCAGGCCGCCATCTCACTCCGCAGGCGGCAGCACGCCCGCCTGCCCCATGAGCACGCTGACCTCATAGGCCGTCTTGCCGGTGGCGAGCACGGGCATGTCCTCCTCCTGCGCCTTTTTGAGCGAGGCAGGTTCGGCCTCCACGCCTTCCACCAGAATGACGCACGCCATTTCCATCAGCACCGCCACGGCAATCACATTCACGTGCGTCTGTACCGTGCACCAGGCCATGCCCTGCTTGCCATGCGCCAGCACCCAGCTGAGCAGATCACAGGTATAGCCGCAGGTGATTTCCGCATCCAGCGGGGCGCTGTCATTGAGGCTTCTGGCGCCGATCAGGTCCATCAATTCCCGTACCGTCATACGTTCATTCCCCTATTCTCTGGTTGTTTTGGCCAGCTCCACCATCTTCTGCGCCATGACCTTGAGCTGTTCCTTGAGGATGTGGATGCAGTCCATCTCGTTGCAGTATCCGCGTACGATATCTTCGGCAAAGGTGCGGCAGGTGGGGCTTCCGCAGCTTCCGCAGTCGTAGCCGGGCAGCCGGCGCACAATTTCCTCCATCTGCTCCATCTTGCGCATGGCTTCAACAATATCGTCATCCAGGCGCATGGCGCTGTTGGCGGAGATGTGTTTATCCGCCAGAAGATTGTACTTGGTCAGGTAGGAGGCGCGCACGCGCTCGTCGGGGTGGGTGATATCGCATCCGCGCATCAGCGCCCGGACCGCTCCGCGCGCCACATAGGTGTTCTCAAAGGTGAGCGGGCCTCCCACGCATCCGCCCGTACAGGCCGCGCCCTCAAAAAAGACCAGATCCGGCAATTTATCGTTTTCAATTTCCTCCAGCACACGGATGACGTTTTCAATCCCGTCCACACTCATGCTGTGTTCGGGGCATACCGCTGCCGCCTCGCCGCCGCTGCTGGCCCAGCCCACACCATAGGCGGTGGCACGGGCAGGATGCGCCGCGTCCACGGGGCTTGACTTGATGTGGCTGGAGAGCAGGCCGTAGATTTCCAGCATGGAAATGGCCCCGTCCACGGCGGAGGTCTCATGTCCGATGGGGTTGCGGATGGCCGTTACCTTGGCCGCGCAGGGCGTGATGAAAAAGCACCCGACTTCCTCCGGCTTTGCGTCATGTGCGCGGCAGAACTCACGGCGGGCGACCATGGCGGCCACCTCCATGGGCTGGCGCACGTCGATGATGTGTGGAATCAACTCCGGAAAGCGCACACGGATCAAACGCACGATGGCCGGGCACGCCGACGAGATGACGGGGTAGCGGTCGCGCCCCATGCCCCGCATGCGCTCACGGATGGCGCGGGTGACGATGTCCGCTCCCTCTGCCACCTCGAACACGTCATCAAACCCCATTTTCAGCAGCCCCTCCAGCACCTGTGAGGCGCTGATGAGGTGTTTGAATTGCCCGTAAAGCGAGGGCGCAGGCAACGCGATCTTATACTTGAAGCGGTTGATGCTGGCCAGCGGATCGGTCTGGGCGTATTTGGCGTGGTAATCGCACACGCGGATGCATTCGCCACAGTCGATGCAACGCTCGTTGATGATATGCGCCCGTCCGCCGCGCACGCGGATGGCCTCCGTGGGACATCGCTTTAGGCAGTTGGTGCAGCCCTTGCATTTTTCCTTGTCCAGGCGAACGGAATGGAAAAACTTCTGGTCCATGGCTCATTCCTCCGAAACAGGCCGCGCGCTATTTCAGCCTGAATTCCATCTGTATGGTGGTGCCCACGCCCGGCTGGCTTTCAATGGAGAAGCCGTCGGCGTTGCGGCGCATATTCGGCAGGCCCATGCCTGCGCCAAAGCCCAGGTCGCGCGCCTCCTCGCTGGCGGTGGAGAAGCCCTCCTGCATGGCTTTGTCAATATCCGCGATGCCGGGGCCCACATCCCTGGAGATCAGCACGATGTGCTCCGGATTCATCTCCATGGTGAGCTGTCCGCCCAGGCTGTGGATGATCAGGTTCAGCTCGGCTTCGTAACTGGCGACCGCCACGCGCCGGAGTATCGCACTGTCCACACCGAGCTGCTTGAGCTTGCGCTTGATGCTAGCGGAGGCGTCACCGGCGGTTTCAAACTCGCCTTTGTGCACGTCATAGGTATTGGTTAGCAGGCTCATTCGTACCCTTCCCTTCACGCATGAGCGCCGGTGCGCTCGTTGGTGCCGCGGATCCCTGCCATGTACATCAGCCCGCAGGCGGTATAGGTGGTGTGTTCCGTCGCCAGCACCACGATGCCCAGGTCCCTTGCCTCCTCCAGAATTTCCTCCGAGGGCACCTTTCCCCGCGCAAAGACCACACAGTGAATATCCAGCATTTCGGCCGTGCGCATCACGTGAATGTTGGTGAGTCCCGTAATGAGCACCGTCTTGTCCTTGACAAAGGCCAGCACATCGCTCATCAGATCGCTTCCGCAGGCGCTCTTGACCTCCTGGTCCAGCTTATCCTCGCCGCAAAGCACCCGCGCATCCAGCACGGGAATCAGCTCCCGGATCGTCATGTGGGATCGACCTCCTATGTATTGCCGAGCGCATCATATACGCCCTTAAGATGGTTCAGGGTGGAAAGCGTCTGCCGCTTAAGCTTCATGCTGAAGGTGGCGTCGCTGTCGGCGGCGTCCAGCGTTTCCAGAAACGAAGCGTAGTCCTCAAAGCAGGCGATAAGCCCCTCAACGGTCTGATGTCTCGGTGCGGAAAACCGCTGTTGCAGCCTCAAAGAGACGGTGCTCACCTGCTCCCCCAGCCCGTTTAGCAGCTGCGCCGCTTCCTCGCCGGACATTTCCTGCCGGTCCATGGCCACGCTGGCTTCCTGCAAATTGGCCACCAGATCATTGGCGTGCGCAAAGGCCGCCTCCAGAATATCCAGCTGTCCCTTCATACCTTTCATCAAAAGATGCAGGGCAGGCAGATCGATCTGGTAGAGGTAGGAATCCACGGAATGCGCCTCGCTGAGCTGCTCGCGCACAGCCTGTGCATCCTCCCGCGAGGGATAGACGGCAGCCAGCGTGCGGTACCGCCCATCATGCCACACATACCCTGCCGCACCGCGTTTCACGAATTGCTGCCCCAGCTCCTGCGCGGCCGTTTCGCTTTCAAAAGCACCCAGTTGCAGCGCATACCATGTGGCGGATGGCAGCGTGATTTCCCGCTCCTCCACGGTCTCGTCAAAGTAAGCGTCGGTGGGAATGGGTGTGGCGGTAGCAGCCGGCTCAATGGTCAGATCCCCGCCGCGTGATACTACCCCGGAGATGACCACCACCGCCGACAAAAACAACAGCAGGTAACTCAACCACTTGCCCGGCTCCCGCTGACGGGGATAAACGCGCTTGCCTGTCTGCATATGCCCAACCTCCCGCATACCGTATCGCAATACGATATGCCACCGGGGCCACAGGTATGAAAGGTTGCGCTTAAGGCCGGATTCTGTTACCATGAGCTTGTTCCTATTATACCGAACGGAGGCCGAATATGCAATATCATCTGGATACCATTCCCGTTTGGGAAGCGATGGAGCAAAACACAGCCTGTCCGCTCTGCGCGCTGTATCGCCGGGTGGAAGCAAGCGAAATCGAGCGCAGCCTGGGCGGCAGCGTAATGGAGCCTGACGCGCGCATCCGCGTGAACGAAAAGGGCATTTGCGCCCGGCACCACGGACAGCTCTTCGCTATGCAAAACCGCCTGGGGCATGCGCTGCTGGTGGATTCGCATACCAAGGAGCTGCTCAAAAAGCTGGAGGGGCTGGAAAAACGCGCCGCCTCTTGTGAGAAGCGCGGCCTTTTCGGCGGCGGAGACGGACTGGAGGGAGTTGCGCGCGAGCTGGAGGACATGTGCCATACATGCGTCATATGCGGCGATATTCAGAGCCACATGGAGCGTTACTTCTATACCTTTCTGCATCTGTGGAAAACCGACGCGGCATTCCGTGAGAAATGGCAGGCATCCCGCGGCGTGTGCCTGCCCCACGCGGCAGACCTGCTTTTTCGCGCGCAAAAACACCTGAGCGGCTCTGCCCGACGGGATTTCGCCACGAGCCTGCTTTCGCTGGTAAAGGCCAACCTTGTGCAGGATGAAAAGGACCTGGAATGGTTCACCCTCAAGTTTGACTACCGCAACCAGCAAAAGCCCTGGGGCAACAGCCGTGACGCGCTGGAACGCACCGTGAACCGGCTGCGTGGTTTTTGCGTAGGCGGAGGGGAAACGCAGGAATAAGCGTCTTTTCGATCCGCGCCTTTCCGTGTAAAAGGCGCGGATATTTTAATGGTTTATTTGTTTAACTATTGACATTCAGAATCGTCTCTGTTACAATGATGACAGGATCAAAAATGACAGACATGCCTTGTACATCGCAAGAACCGAGGTGCATCTATGCGTACTTGTATCTGCTCTCCCTGCGGCATCCTTGGATACGGATTTCCCCAAGAATCGTTCCAGCGGGCACTGGCGGAAAAGCCGGACGCCATCGTGGTGGATGCGGGATCGACGGACGCCGGGCCGCACAAGCTGGGTGCAGGCGTGGCCATTGTAAGCCGGATGGCTGCGAAAAAGGATCTTCGGCTGCTGATGCAGGGCGCGCGGGAACTTGATATTCCGCTTGTGATCGGCTCCGCAGGTGGGTCCGGCGCGCACATCCATACGGAGTGGACCCTGTCCATCATCCGCGAGCTATGCGACGAAATGGATTGGCATCCCAAGACCGCGGTAATCTGGGCCGATATTTCAAACGAGGTCATTCTGGATGCCATGGCGCAGGGCCGAATCGAAAAAATGAGCGAAAACGTTCCGGACCTCACACCCGAAACCCTCGCCCAGACCAACGGCGTGGTGGCGCAGATGGGCATGGAACCTGTATTGGATGCGCTGGACAGGGCGCAGATCATCATCTGCGGCCGGGCGTACGATCCTGCGCCCTTTGCGGCCGTGGGCGTAAAGCGCGGACACGATGCGGGGCTTGCCTATCACCTGGGCAAGATTCTGGAATGCGGTGCGCTATGCTGCGAGCCGGGTACCACGAAGGATTGCATGCTGGGCGTTTTAGAAGATGACGGCTTTGTGGTGTACCCCGCCGCCCCCTCGCGCCGATGCACCAGCGTAAGCGTCGCCGCGCATACCTTCTACGAAAAGGATCATCCCTACCTGCTGCACGGCCCCGGCATGCTGCTGGATTTAAGTGCGTGTACCTTTACCGAACTTGATGGCGGCCGGGTCCGGGTAACGGGCAGCCGGCTGATTCCCCAGCCCTATACGCTGAAGCTGGAGGGAGCGCGACCGGTGGCGTACCGTACCTTTGTGCTGGCAGGCATCCGCGACCCGCTGCTCATCTCCCGGCTGGAGGAAGTGGAACGCGAGGTGGTGCGCGGCGTGCACGCCTACTATGCGGACATACCTCCTGAAAGCTATCAAATTCACTTCTATCATTACGGCATCGATGCGGTGATGGGCGCATGCGAACCCTGCCGGGATCTTCCCCATGAGGTGGGCCTGATGTTTGAGGTGATCGCGCCCAATCAGGAGCTGGCAAATGCCATCTGCGCCACAGTGCGGTCCTCCTACCTGCATTTCGGCTACGAGGGGCGCAAGTCCACCGCCGGAAATCTGGCCTTCCCCTTTGCGCCAAGCGACGTGCCCTTCGGACCGGTATATGCGTTTTCCGTCTATCACCTGCTGAAGGTGCCAAACGGGCGCGACCTGTTCCCCATCGAGCTTGTGGAGGTGTGAGGGCATGCGGCTGTACGAACTGGCGAAAGTGCTTCGCAGCAAAAACAGCGGTCCCTATGAAATTACGCTGGACGTTCTCTTTGACGACCCCGAAAAGTACCGCCGGGTGGTGGACAGCGGATGCATTACGCGCGAAAGTGTGGCACAGCTCTACCACCTGGCGCCGGAGCGCATTTTGGAATTTGTCCGCTATGATGCGGCGTTGGGGATCAAAATCACCTATTTGCGCGACGTGCCCTCCGGCACCGTGGGCGACCGCGATGTGTACGGCGCGCAGCAGCACGCCCCGCTGATGGATATCGACATTCCATGAACAAGGAGGAATGGAGAATGCAACGCACCAACCCCTCGCGCCTGCAAACCGGCCTGCGCCGCCTGCGGCTGGACTGGGTGCTTTATGCGCTGCTTTTGCCAACGCTGGTCTACTTTGTCATCTTCCGGGTGATTCCCATCTGGAACATGCGGTTGGCCTTCTATAACTTCAGCGGCCGCAGCGCCTGGACATGGGCGGGACTCAAATACTTTGAAATGATGTTCGGCTCCCCCCTGATGAAGGACATTCTTCTCAACACGCTCATCATCAGCCTGATGAAGTATGTGCTGCTGTTTCCCTTCTTTCCGCTGTTTGCCATTCTGCTGTCGGAAATGCGTTTGGGCCGCCTGCGCAAATTTACGCAGGTCGTCAGCTACCTGCCGCACTTCCTCTCCTGGGTGGTAATTGCGGGCATCTGGATCAGCTTTCTTGCCAAAACCGGTGCGGTGAACCAGATTCGCGGGCTCTTTGGCCTCACCCCCATCGACTACATGACCGACAAGGGTTCCATCCGCTGGGTGCTGTTCTTCTCCGAGGGCTGGCGCTCGCTGGGATGGGATTCCATCATCTACTTCACCACCATTCTTGGCATCAGCCCATCCCTGTATGAGGCGGCGGACATCGACGGAGCCACGCGCTTTCAGATGGTGCGCTACATTGTGCTTCCGGCGCTGGTGACGCCGATGGTGACGATGTTCATCCTCAATCTGGGCTTTTTCCTTAACGCCGGCTTTGACCAGGTACTCAACTTTACCAACGCGGCGGTCAACAGCTCCATCGAAATTCTGGATACCTACATCTACAGCATCGGCATCGGTCAGGGGCAGTACTCGCTGGCCACGGCGGTGGGACTGGTCAAGGGCGTGTTCGGCGTGATGCTGGTGCTTCTCACTCACGTGACCAGCAAGCGCCTCACCGGCACGGGCGTGTGGTAAGGAGGCGGAAGCGATGAAAAAACGCGGGCGCTTTACCCTCGGACAGTTGCTATTGAGCGCCGTGATGGTGCTTCTGGCGCTGACAATGCTGATCCCCATGCTCAATATTCTGGCCAAGTCCTTTTCCGACCCGGCGCTGTCGCCTTCCATGAGCGGCCTTCGCGTGATTCCGGTGGGATTCAGCACCGTGAATTACGACATCGTTTTTTCCAACAAAGTGATTCTGCCCACCCTGTGGAATTCCATCTTCATCACCGTGGTGGGCACGGCCATCAACATCCTGCTGACCACCAGCGCCGCCTATGTGCTGATTCAGCCGGGTCTGATGTTTAAAAAGATCATCATGACCTTCCTGATTGTGATGATGCTCTTCGACCCGGGACTGGTGCCCGAATATCTGCTGGTAAAGCAGCTGGGACTGATCGGCAGCCAGTGGTCGGTCATTCTGGTCACGTCGGTCAACGTGTATTACCTCATCATCATGATGCGCTATTTCCAGGCTGTTCCCATGGATATCTACGAAGCCGCGCGCATCGACGGGGCGGGCCATGTGCGCATGATCTTTTCCATGGTGTTTCCGCTGGCCAAAAGCGGCATTGCCACCATTACCATGTTCTACGCCGTGGTGCGCTGGAACGAATACTTCAAGGCCAGCATTTACCTGACGGAGAAAGCCAAAACCACCCTGCAGGTGATCCTGCGTCAGTTTGTTGTATTGGGGGATACCGTTTCGCTCATCGGCGCGCAAAACATCATGGACTACAACGAACTGGCCCGAATCGACTATGGCGCATTGAAGGCAGCCACCATCGTGATTGCCATTGTGCCCATTCTGCTGCTCTACCCCATCGTGCTCAAATTCTATACCCGCGACGTCATGGCGGGCAGCGTAAAGGAATAACCCATCGTACCCAATGGCTGCGGATTCAGCCAAAACCATAAATCAAGGAGGAAACCCGAATGAAAAAATGGCTCGCGCTTCTTCTCGCCGCCGCTCTGGTGCTGATGAGCACCGCCGCAGTTGCCGAAATCGGCACAGCGGATGCACCCGTTCCTGTATCCATCCTCATCAAGGACGTATCGCCCGATGACGCCGATACCATCGCCGTGGTGGACGCAATTGAAAAAGGCATGGCCGCGCAGGGCAACTATGTGGACATCACCATTCTGGAAGCGCCTGCCGGCACCTATGTGGAAGTGGTTCCGCTGGCGTTCCGCACGGGCGAAATCAACCCCGATATCATCTTTTTCCAGGGCAATACCGACACCCCCGTGGTAGCCGAGGGCCTTCTGGAGGACCTGACCTCCTATGTCGAAGGAAGCACCTATGTAAAAAACCTCATGGGTGAGCATTCCAAGGCGCGTATGGCCAGCTCTCCCTATCTGCTGTGGCTGGCGCCGGCCAAGTTCTCCGCGCCCGTCATCCGCGGCGACTTCCTTGACCAGGCTCCCTCCAAGGACGCCTTCCTGGCCGATCCTACCCCGGAGGCCTATGCCACGCTGCTCAAGGAGCTCATGGACGCGGGCGTGGTCAAGTTTGGCACCACGGTGGACGGCGGTTTGGCCCGTCTGGACAGCATCTTCAACCATGCTTTCGGCGTGACCGGCACCCTGATGCAGCAGGAGGACGGCAAGTACGTCTATTCCATGGTGACCGAACAGGAGAAGAACAAGCTGGCCTTCTACGCCCAGCTCTACGCCGACGGCATTCTGGATGCCGACTACATCACCAAGGCATGGGATACCATGGAGCAGGCCTTCTATGAGGGCGACTGCGCGATGATCGCCGGCACCGCGGGCGATGTGATTCAGGTCTATAACACCAAGATGGTGCAGACCATGGGCGAGGACGCCGAGCTGGTGGCCCTGCCTCCGGCCAAGGGCATCGGCCAGGCGTTCCAGTCCATCGATGTGACCAAGGAGGAGCGTGGCTTTGCCATCAATGCCACCATCGAGCAGAACGTGAAGGACGCCGCTTTTGCCATTCTGGACTACATGGCCAGCCCCGAAGGCCGCATGATTGACAAGCTGGGCGTGGAAGGCGTTCACTACACCGTGGAAGACGGCGTGATTACCTTCACCGATGCCTGGGGCGGCTACTGGGCGCGCTTCTTCCCCACCGTGGACGGCCTGCCCGAGGACCTGAAACTGGCCACCCCCGTGCTCAGCACTCCCGCTGCCGACAGCCTTGCGCTGGGCGCTGAATACTACTATAATGACGTCAACGTGATCATTCCCGATGAGCTGCAACCCCAGCTGGCCGCGGTCACCTCCATCTACACCGAGTACGCCAACGAAATCGTGCGCGGCGTGCGCCCCGTGGATGACTTTGCCGAGATGGTGGAAAAGTTCAACGCCGCCGGCGGTGACGCGCTGACCGAATACGTCAACTCCGTGCTGCAATAACCCATGATTTCAGGGGGAACGGGGCCTTCCCCGTTCCCCTTTTTTCAGCGAAGGAGGCTGTATGGCCTTGGAACCCATGGCGTATGTACAAAAAATCTACGCGGGCTTTTTGGGCATGAACATCGGCATCCGCCTGGGCGCGCCGGTGGAGCCCGCCCTGTGGAGCTACGAACGCATCCGCGATACCTACGGCGATATCCGCAGCTATGTGAAGGACTACAAGCATTTTGCCGCCGACGACGACGCCAACGGCCCGGTGTTTTTTCTGCGCGCGCTGGACGATCATGCCGGCGAGCCCACGGCGCAGGCTGTAGCGGAGGCCTGGCTCAACTACGCGCGCGAGGGCGTTGGCCTGTACTGGTGGGGCGGATACGGCATCAGCACCGAGCATACGGCCTACCTCAATCTGAAAAACGGCGTGCCCGCCCCGCAGTCCGGCAGCATCCGCCAAAACGGCAAGACTCTGGCCGAGCAGATCGGCGGCCAGATTTTCATTGATACCTGGGGCCTGGTGGTGCCCGCCGACCCGGCGCGGGCGGCACGGTACGCCAGGGCCGCCGCCTCCGTCAGCCACGACGGCGAGGGCCTCAACGGCGCGGCCTTTATTGCCGCATGCATCTCCAAGGCGTTTGAAACGGCCGACATCGACGCCATCATGGATGCGGGCCTTGCACAGATTCCGCAGGAGAGCGTCTATGCCGCCGTGGTGGAGGCTGTGCGCGCATTCCACCGCGCCAATCCCGATGACTGGCGCGC
>UMJL01018429.1_pt1 | contig 19252 bp, 23 predicted proteins | sample 1966071 | NCBI WGS metagenome assembly UMJL01 (sample SAMEA4836148, study PRJEB28245) | human gut metagenome | biome: gut microbiome; material: fecal sample | place: Denmark | collected 2008
AGGCCAAGGGTATCGAGACCGTCGTGTTTGACCGCGGTGGTTATCTGTATCACGGCCGTGTGCAGGCTCTGGCTGAGGGCGCCCGTGAAGGCGGCCTGAAATTCTAAGGAGGGAGGAACGACAACATGCCTAGATTTGAAAGAGAGCAGAGCGAGTATATTGAGAAGGTCGTTTCCCTGAACCGTGTTTCCAAGACTGTCAAGGGCGGCCGCGTGATGAAGTTCTCCGCCCTGGTCGTCGTTGGCGACGGCAAGGGAAAGGTTGGCTATGGCCTGGGCAAGGCCGCTGAGGTCCCCGAGGCGATCCGCAAGGGCATTGAGGCAGCCAAGAAGAACATGATCACTGTGACTCTGTCCGGAAGCACCATTCCTCACGAGACCATCGGTGAGGCCGGCGCCGGCCGCGTGCTGATGAAGCCCGCTGCCCCTGGTACCGGCGTGATCGCCGGCGGCGCTGTCCGTGCCGTCGTCGAAGCTGCGGGCATCAAGGACATTCGTACCAAGTGCCTGCGTTCCAACAACCCCAACAACGTCGTCGCTGCTGCCTTTGTGGGCCTCAAGAGCATGCGCGGCCCCGAGGCCGTTGCCCGCATCCGCGGCAAGAGCGTCGAAGAAATCGTGGGTTAAGGAGGCGCTGAACATGGCAAACTTAAATATTAAGCTCGTCAAGAGCCTGAATGGCCGCCTGGAAAAGCAGGTTGCAACGGCCAACTCCCTGGGTCTGCGCAAAATCGGCGACGTCACCGTGCAGCCCGATAACGACCAGACCCGCGGCAAGATCGCCAAGATTGGCTATCTGCTGCAGGTTACCGAAGTGAAATAAGGAGGCACGGAATTATGAAATTGAGCGAACTGTCTCCCGCCGAAGGTTCCGTCCGTCAGGCATATCGTAAGGGCCGTGGTGCCGGCAGCGGCAACGGCAAGACCGGCGGCCGCGGCCACAAGGGCCAGAAGGCCCGTTCCGGCGGCAAGGTCCGCGTGGGCTTCGAAGGCGGCCAGATGCCTCTGGCCCGCCGGATCCCCAAGCGCGGCTTCAACAACATCTTTGCAAAGCCCCTGGAGATCATCAACCTCAACGCCCTGAACGCTTTCGAGGACGGCGAGACCGTCACTGCCGAGGCGCTGCTGGAAAAGGGCATCCTGTCCAAGTGCGAGTACGGCTATAAGGTCCTGGGCAATGGCAAGGTGTCCAAGAAGGTCACCGTTAAAGCTTCTGCTTTCTCCGCTTCTGCCAAGGAGGCAATCGAGGCAGCTGGCGGAAAGGCCGAGGTGATGTAACGTGATCCAAACGATTCGCAAAGCGTGGGGCATCCCCGAGCTGCGGAAGAAGATCATCTTTACACTCCTCATCCTGCTGATCTTCCGGATCGGCAACGCCATCACGGTTCCTTATGTGAACGTGACGGCACTGAAGGCCCAGCTGGACGCGTTCGGCGGCTCGATCCTGAGCCTGTACGATGTGATGTCCGGCGGCGCGTTCTCCACCGCCACGGTCTTCGCCCTGAGCATTCAGCCCTATATCAACAGCTCCATCATCATCCAGCTGCTGACTGTGGCCATTCCCTCTTTGGAGCGGCTGGCCAGAGACGGCGGCGAGGAGGGCCGGAAGAAGATCCAGTCTATCACCCGTTATGCCACCGTGGCCATCGCAATTCTGCAGGGCTTTGGCTACTATATGATGATGCAGCGGTACAATCTGCTGTCTGTCAGCGATCCTACCATCTGGCACGCACTGGTCATCATCGTCTCCTTCATCGCAGGTTCTTCCTTCGTGATGTGGATGGGCGAGCAGGTGACGGAGTTCGGCATCGGCAACGGCATTTCCATCATTCTGTTTGCCGGTATCCTCTCCCGGGTGCCCAACATGGTCTCCAACATGATCACCGGTGTCCGTTACTGGAACCTGGAGAGATCTGGTGCTGAGATTCCTGCAAATGTTGCCCCCCTGCATCCCGCGCTGATTGCCGTAATGATTATCGGCGGTCTGGCCCTGATGGTATTCGTCGTGTTCATCAACGGTGCTGAGCGCCGCATTCCGGTTCAGTACGCCAAGCGTCAGGTTGGCCGGAAGGTGTATGGCGGCCAGAGCACGCATCTGCCCATGAAGGTGAATATGTCCGGCGTTCTGCCTATCATCTTCGCCCAGAGCATTGCGTCCCTGCCCATCACCATTTGGAGCTTCATCGGAATTCCCGAGGATGGCACGGTCTCCCGTTCCATTTATGACGCCATTGATACACAGTCCATCATCTATATGGTGGTGTACTTCATCATGATCATTGGCTTCAGCTATTTCTACTCCACGATTCAGTTCAACCCCGTCGAGATCGCCAACAACCTGAAAAAGCAGGGCGGCTTTATCCCGGGATTCCGTCCCGGCAAGCCCACTGTGGATTTCATCCGCAAGGTCCTGAACAAGATCACGCTGTTCGGCGCCATCTATCTGGGTATTGTGGCCCTTTGCCCCCTGGTTCTGGGCAAGATCGTGGACCATGCCTATCTGTCCATCGGTGGTACTTCTGTCATCATCGTCGTGGGCGTCGCACTGGAAACGGTGAAGGCGCTGGAATCCCAGATGCTGATGCGTCAGTACAAGGGTTTCCTGGAATAAGAGAGAAGGCGTTTCGAGATGAAACTGATCCTGCTGGGCGCTCCGGGCGCCGGCAAAGGCACTCAGGCCGAGCGCCTGTGCAAACAGCTGAACATTCCTACCATCTCCACCGGAAATATCCTCCGGGCTGCCATCAAGGATGGCACGCCCACCGGGCTCAAGGCCAAATCCTATATGGATGCCGGCAAGCTGGTGCCTGATGAGGTCATCATCGGCATTATCACCGAGCGTCTGGCCCAGGAGGACTGCCGGAACGGCTTCATTCTGGACGGAGTGCCCCGCACCATCGCCCAGGCTGAGGCTCTGGAGAAAGCAGGAATTACTTTTGATGACGTGGTTTCCATTGAAATCGCGGACGAGACCATTATGCAGCGCATGAGCGGACGCCGTGTCTGTGAGTCCTGCGGGGCCAGCTACCATCTGGTGGCTGTGCCCCCCAAGACGCCCGGCGTATGTGACAACTGCGGCGGCAAACTGGTCCAGCGGAAAGACGATGCCCCCGAGACCGTCAAGGCGCGTCTCGAGGTGTACCATCGGGAGACTGAGCCGCTGAAGGCGTTTTACGCCCAGCGCGGTCTTCTGAAGCCGGTGGAAAACCAAACCACTGTGGAGGGGACTACTGAGGCCATCCTCCGTGCGCTGGGGAGATAAGCAATGATTACATTGAAATCTGCCCATGAGATCGAACTGATGCGCCGTGCCGGAAAAATTACCGCGGCTGCCCGTGCTTTGGCAGGGGAAATGGTAAGGCCCGGCGTAACAACCCAGGAGATCGACAGCGAGGTGGAGCGGTTTATCCGCAAGCAGGGAGCGGTCCCGTCCTTCCTGCATTATAACGGCTATCCGGCCAGCGCCTGTATCAGCGTCAACGATGAGATCATTCACGGCATTCCCGGCAAGCGGGTTTTGCAGGATGGTGATATCGTCAGCGTGGATGTGGGTGCGTACATTGGCGGATTCCACGGGGACTGTGCGGCAACCTTCCCCTGCGGACATATCTCTCTGGAAGCACAGGATCTGATTGATGTGACCAGACAGAGCTTCTTCGAGGGAATCCGCTTCGCCCGGGAGGGCCACCGGCTGCTGGATATCTCCGCAGCCATCCAGGCCTATGTGGAAAGCCACGGTTATTCCGTGGTACGGGAGTACGTCGGCCATGGTGTCGGCGCGCAGATGCACGAGGCACCGGAAATTCCCAACTACGGCCATCCCGGCCGGGGACCCCGGCTGCTGCGGGGCATGACCCTTGCAATCGAACCCATGGTGAATGCCGGTTCTGCGGCGATCCAGCAGCTCAGCGACGGCTGGACTGTCAAGACGTTGGACGGCAAATGGGCAGCACACTATGAGAATACGATCCTGATCACCGACGGTGAGCCTGAAATTCTGACGGCTCCCGCCATCTGAGAAGAAACGTATGGAAATTGCAAAGGCAAGTATAGTAAGATCCGACGCTGGCAGAGACAAGGGAAAACTCTTCGTCGTTTTGGCGGTGGAGGGGGAGTACCTTCTGCTGGCGGACGGTAAAGGACGGAAAGTGGAATCACCCAAGCGCAAAAAGCGTCGCCACGTAGAGTTTGTGGCCGCGGATGACTCCCGTCTTTCCGATAAGATCAAGAGCGAAGAGAAGATCACCAACAGTGAGCTTCGCAGGACCCTCGCGGTGTACCGCGGGGAGGTTCATCCGGACCAGGAGGGATAACGTTTGGCAAAATCCGACATGATCGAAGTGGAAGGCGTTGTGGTAGAAGCCCTGCCCAACACCACGTTCCAGGTGGACATTGGAAATGGACACACGATTCTGGCGCATATTTCCGGGAAACTCAGAATGAATTTCATCAGGATTCTGCCCGGCGACAAGGTGACGGTGGAAATGTCCCCGTACGACCTGACCCGCGGCCGGATCACCTGGCGTACCAAGTAAGGCGCCGGGCGAGCTGAAAAGACACAAACCGCTGAAAGGAATGGTTAAAGACTATGAAAGTAAGACCGTCCGTGAAGCCCATGTGCGAAAAGTGCAAGGTCATTCGCCGCAAAGGCCGTGTCATGGTCATTTGCGAGAACCCCAAGCATAAGCAGAGACAGGGCTAAGATTTAATTGGAGGTGCTTTAAAAGTATGGCACGTATTGCCGGTATTGACCTGCCGAAGGATAAGCGCATTGAGATCGGCCTCACCTATATCTATGGCATTGGCAGAAAGAGCGCCAAGGACATCCTGGCACAGACGGGTATCAACCCCGACACCCGCGTCAAGGATCTGACCGATGCTGACGAGCAGAAGCTCCGTGACGCCATCGACGCTTATACCGTCGAAGGCGATCTGCGCCGCCAGACTGCCCTGGACATCAAGCGCCTGACGGAGATCGGCTGCTATCGCGGCATCCGTCACCGCAAGGGCCTGCCTGTCCGCGGCCAGCGCAGCAAGACCAACGCGAGAACCCGCAAAGGTCCCAAGAAGACCATTGCCAACAAGAAGAAGTAAGGAGGGAGATTCACAATGGCAACTGCAAAAGCAACCGGCGGCAAGAAGGTCATTCGCCGTCGTCGTGAGAAGAAGAACATTGAGCGTGGTCAGGTCCACATTCGTTCTTCCTTCAACAACACCATGGTAACTGTCACCGACAGCCAGGGCAACGCCATCTCCTGGGCTTCCTCCGGCGGCCTCGGCTTCCGCGGCAGCAAGAAGTCCACTCCCTTTGCTGCGCAGACCGCCGCTGAGACGGCTGCCCGTGCTGCAATGGAGCATGGCCTGAAGACCGTTGAGGTCTTCGTGAAGGGCCCCGGTCAGGGCCGTGAGGCCGCGATCCGTGCTCTGCAGGCGGTGGGCCTGGAAGTGACTATGATCAAGGACGTCACTCCCATCCCCCACAACGGCTGCCGTCCCCCGAAGCGTCGTCGCGTCTAATCGAAAGAGGAGGTAACAAGCAATATGGCAAAGAATATGCAGCCGATTGCCAAGCGCTGCAAGGCTTTGGGCATCTCTCCTGCCGAGATGGGCTATGCGAAGAAGCAGACCAATCGCAACCCCGGCGGTCAGATGAGAAAGAAGAAGAGCGAATATGGCATCCAGCTGAACGAAAAGCAGAAGGTCAAGTTCATCTATGGCATTCTGGAAAAGCAGTTCCATTCCTACTATGAGACTGCTGCCGCTGCCCCCGGCAAGACCGGCGACAACCTGCTGATCACCGTGGAGCGCCGTCTGGACAACGTGGTGTATCGTCTGGGCTTCGCCATGACCCGCCGTCAGGCCCGTCAGCTGGTGTCCCACGCCCACTTCACCGTCAATGGCAAGAAGGTCAACATCCCCTCTTACCTGGTCAAGGCCGGCGATGTGATCGAGGTTGCTGAGAGCAGCCGTTCTTCCGAGGTGTTCAAGCGCCTGGTTGGTCAGGACGCTCCTGCGTTCCTGCTGCCCCCCTGGCTGGAGCGGGAGAAGAATACCCTGAAGGGCACCGTGACCCGCCTTCCCGTCCGCGAGGAGATCGATACTCCCATTGAGGAGCACCTGATCGTTGAGTTGTACTCCAAGTAATCGGAGGATACCCTCGAGGATGTTACGAACTGCCGGCGGCATGCGGGTTCGCATTGCCGCAATGAGAAGATGAAGGAGGGTAACTGCATGATTGAAATTGAAAAGCCCCAGATCGAGTGTATCGAAACTCCGGGTGATGTCACGTACGGCAAGTATGTGGTGGAGCCTCTGGAGCGTGGATATGGCACGACTCTGGGCAATGCGCTCCGTCGTATTATGCTTTCCTCTCTGCCCGGCACCGCGCCGACCACCATCAAGATCGCCGGTGTGCAGCATGAGTTTTCCACTATTCCCGGTGTGAAGGAAGACGTGACGGAGATCGTCTTGAATGTGAAGGGCCTCCTGACGAAACTGCACAGCGAGGGCGTGAAAACCGTCTACATTGAGGCGGTGGGTCCCTGTGAGGTCACTGCCGGCGACATCAAGGCCGACGGTGAGGTGGAGGTGCTCAATCCGGAGATGCATATTGCCACTCTGGATAACGGTGCCACCCTGAACATGGAAATCACCCTCTCCCACGGCCGTGGCTACGTTCCTGCTGACCGGAACAAGCCCCAGCAGAACGTGATCGGCACCATTGCTGTGGATTCCATCTACACCCCTGTCTACAAGGTCAATTACACGGTCGAGCCCACCCGCGTGGGTGCGTCCAGTGATTTTGACAAACTGACGCTGGAAGTGTGGACGGACGGCACCATCTCCGCTCGGGACGCTGTGTCCCTGGGCGCCAAGATCCTGTGCGACCACTTCACCTTGTTCACCGATCTCTCTGAGAGCGTGGGCAGCAAGCCCACCGTCGTGGAGAAGGCGGAAGCGCAGCGGGATAAGGTGCTGGAGCTGACCATCGAGGAGCTGGATTTGAGCGTGCGGAGCTTCAACTGCCTCAAGCGCGCCAACATCAACACCGTCGAGGATCTGATCTCCAAGACCGAGGATGAGATGATGAAGGTCCGGAACTTGGGCCGCAAGTCTCTGGAGGAAGTCATCAACAAGCTGGCGATGATGGGCCTCCACCTGGCCGACGAAGATAGCAATAACTGATTCTATGCCGCGGGATGACCCCGGCTGACCAAAATCCTGATAAGGAGGAACACCAAATGCCCGGAACTCGTAAGCTCGGCAAGACCACGGACCAGCGTATGGCTATGCTGCGTCAGCAGGTCACCGATTTCCTGGATCACGGCAAGATGGAGACCACCCTTACTCGTGCCAAGGAAATCAAGCCCCTGGCCGAGAAGATGATTACCCTTGGCAAGAAGGGCGATCTGGCTGCCTATCGGCAGGCCATGAGCTTCATCACCCGTGAGGATGTCTGCAAGAAGCTGTTCAAGGAAGTGGCTCCCGGCTATGCCGAGCGCAACGGCGGCTATACCCGCATCGTGCGCACCGGCGTTCGCCGCGGTGATGCTGCGGAGACGGCCATCATCGAGCTGGTAAAGTAAGTTTTACCAAACATACAAAAAGCCCTTTGTCATGGGACCCAGGTCCCCGTGACAAAGGGCTTTTTGATTTGAAATGGATCAGCGATCCATAGACAATCAACTTCCAAGGGTCAACACAGGAAGCTGACAGCCGCGCCGGAAAAACTCAGACTTTTGACGGCTGGTTTTCATATAGAAAGCTCAGAAAGCACAAAATAAAGGAAAAATGAGGACTATAATAGATGTTTTCGGCCTTTAATGTCTGCCTAAATCTGGCGTATACAAAAAAGTGCATGTGTAATCCGGTCCCTTCCCAGCCAAACTACGCCGTAGGGAAGGATGGAGGCGGAGTGGCACATGGGCAGAAAACGGTGGATCGCATTTTGGCTGATAGGCCTGCTGTTTCTTGGGCAGTCGGAAGGAATTGCAGAGATTCCGGCTGCGGGAGAAGCTGAGCTGGCGGAACCGGAGAAATTTGTTGCATTGACCTTTGATGATGGCCCCAAGCGGGAGACAACTGCCACGCTGTTGGATGGCTTGCGCCAGCGGGGAGCCAGCGCCACGTTTTTTCTGATTGGAAGGCAAATTGCGGAAAATCAGGATTTGGTAGAACGGATGAAGGCGGAAGGGCATCAGGTGGGCAATCACACCTGGAATCATGTTCGGCTGGGTACAACTGCCGATGCCGCGGTGGTATCCCAGGAGATTCAAAAGACGGACACACTGCTGCGGCAGATCCTGGGGGAAGGGACGTATTGGCTGCGCCCGCCCTATGGGGCGATTCAGGAGACGCAGAAAGCACAGATTCCGGTGCCCATGGTCACTTGGACGGTAGACTCCCGGGATTGGGAATCTCTGAACACGGAAAAGGTGGTACAGGAAGTTTTGAAAGATGTGAAGCCAAATTCCATCATATTGATGCATGACATTTTTCCAACCTCCATAGATGCTGCTCTTCGAATCGTGGATGTGCTGCAGGCGAAGGGCTATTGGTTTGTCACGGTAGAGGAACTGCTGGCACTGAATGGGGTAACGGCAAAACCCGGCGTTCTCTACCGCAAAATCGGATAAAAAAAGCACCCATGCGATTTTCGCATGGGTGCTTTTATGTCGTTTTAAGCAGCTCTGCCCTGCAGGATCAGCAGGATCAAAGTCAGAATCAGGAACACGGCACCAATCCACTTCGTAGCGCGGGCCAACTTGGCATCCATCGTCTTTGCCTTGTTCCGAGCCAGGAAGGAATCTGCTACACCGCCAATGCTGCCGGACAGACCAGCACTCTTACCGGACTGAAGCAAAACAACCAAAATCACGGCCAAACCGCACAAAAGCTGCAAAATGGTAATCACCAGAGTCAAAGTGTTCATGGGAACAAACCTCCAAAATTGAGCCATGCCACGGCATGGACGATGTTTTCACAGGCTTATATCATAGCATAACTTTTCACTGTTTTCAAGAGGATTTGCCCAAAATATCTGAAAAAGTCCGGGAAATCTTTCGGTAAAAATTGGAACGGATGTTTGCATTTTGTGAGCACTTGTGATACACTGATAAAAACAACCGATGCAGCCAAATAGGAGGAACGCCTATGACACAGCTATCGAATATGCAGAAGAAAATTTACGACTACATTGTGGCCTGTGTCCGGGAGCAGGGCTATCCGCCGTCTGTTCGGGAGATTGGAGAAGCGGTGGGACTGAAATCTCCTTCCACGGTTCATTTCCACCTCAAGCATCTGGAGGAAGCAGGTGTGATTGAGAAGGGGGCCGGAAAGGGACGGGCTATTACACTGACGACGCCGCCGATACCGGAGGATCGAGTTCCGGTTGTGGGCAATGTGGCTGCGGGCAGTCCTATTTTGGCGGAAGAGTGCATTGAGGATTACCTCACCTTTGATACTGGCGGCCGGAGCGAGGAGTATTTCGCTTTGAGAGTCCGGGGAGAATCCATGCTCAATGCGGGCATTTTGCCGGGAGACCTGGTGGTCGTTCGCCGCCAGCCCACCGCAAACAATGGAGAAATTGTAGTTGCGCTCATTGAGGATGAGGCTACGGTCAAGCGCCTCTCGCTTCGGAATGGGCAGATTTGGCTGATGCCTGAGAATGACGCCTATACGCCGATTGACGGCTCAAACGCGCAGATTTTGGGAAAAGTGGCTGCAGTGGTGCGGCGCTATTAAGTGAGGAAGGATACAACATGGAAGCAGAACAGGCGGAAAAGCACCTTCAGGATGTTTTGGCGGCAGCACGCTTGGGCGACGAGACCATTCGTTCCCAGCGCTTTACCGACGTGACACTGGAAAATCTGGACTTTGGAGAGCTGGAGTGCGGACAGACGGTTTTTGAGGGATGCCAGTTTTCCAACTGTGATTTCAGCGGTACAGCGTTCTACGCTTCGTCGATTCATCAATGCAGCTTTTCCAACTGCAGGTTTCGGAATACCTACTGGAAGGATTGCCAGCTAACAGATGTGAAGCTGGATGGATGTGACTTCCGAAAGACCCGCTTGAAGAACAGTCGGCTGGAGGATGTTTTGCTGCGGTATGCAAACTTTTCCAATAGCCTGTGGGAAAAGGATACGTTTGTCAACTGCAGCTTTCGTGAGGCATTTTTGACGAACCTGCGGGTTTCCAAAGTAGATCTGCAGGGTGTAGATCTGCAGGGCGCGGATCTGTTTCAGACCATGCTGGGCGGCGTGGATTTGTCCAGCTGCAACATCGAAGGAATCCGGGTCTCGGAATCGGTTCAGGAGCTGAAGGACGCCACCATCGATGCGGCCCAGGCAGCGGTACTGGTGAAACTGATGGGTGTTCATGTAAAGTAAAATACAGAGAGGATTGTAAATTAAAAACAATCCTCTCTGTATTTGTAAAAAGCACAATATACCGGATGCATGTGAAACGGAGAACAGCATCGCACTCCAAGTGACCGGAATGCACAGGCTCTGGCTGCGGCTGATAGTAATCGTTGGGCAGCGTCAGTGTGTCGGTGTCCGCGAAGAGTGACTGTTCTGACCCGTGGGGTGCTTTTTGGAGCAGGCAGGACCGCTGAGCCCTGCCCGCAGTTTTTCCAGAGCACGCTTTTCAATGCGGGATACATAAGATCGGGAGATACCGAAAGAGGAGGCAACCTCCCGCTGCGTCAGAGGAACGGTACCGCCCAACCCGTACCGCAGGCGAATGATCTCCGCTTCCCGTGCGGTGAGGCGTTCGCGGATCAACTGATGGAGCCGGATGGCGCTGTCACGGTCATGGAGGTCTTCCAGCATCGTATCATCTACACCAACCACATCCATCAGCTGCAGGGCATTGCCTTCTTTGTCGGTATCAATGGAGTCCGACAGGGAGACCTCCCCTTGCAGCTTTTTCTGACTGCGAAAGTACATTAGGATTTCGTTCGCTATCCTCTCCTGACGGACACATAAGCTGCCCTATGGGCGGCAAATTCAGCTCTCCATCCTCCGCAAAGAGGTATACATAGACGTTTTTGCCGTCCCAAACCACTTTTTTGACGATAGTACGCAGCAGGCGACGCCGTTCTTCAATAGTAGTCGAATCCACCGTGTCGGCGAATGACTCAATCATATCTCTATAGAAAAATAGATTTTGGCTCAGAGCATTACTCTGCCTAGCAAGCTTTTCCAATTCAGCAATTCTTGTCTGCTCCTGTTCGCTCTGCCGGTGTAGCTCATCGATCTGCTCCATGACGTATTTGGCCGAGGTCTCGCTGGCAACGGACAGAGATTCCACCAGTCGTTTGATGCGGGCTTCTGTTTCAGCATGGTTCTTCACTAATAAAGTCAACTCAGCTTCATAACTTGCTTTGTTGTCATTGATTACTTTTTTGGTTTTTGACAGTAACTGGCCAAAGTCTTTTTTGTCGGTGGCAACCTTACGTATTTCCTCAACAATCTTAGCATCTAGAGTGTTGCCGTTGCAGTTTTTCATACTACAGACAGTACCATGACTGCGCTCTTTGGTGGAGCACATATAGGTGTAAATCAACTCCCCATTAGCATTAGTGCGACCAGTCAGTTTCGGGCGCATATAGTCACCGCACTCGCCACAACGCAGAAGGCCGGACAAAAGCGCCACATTGCTGCGCGGTTTGCGATAGCTCTTGGATTTGTTCACGTCCAGCATAGACTGTACTCGTACCCAGTTTGCACCGGAGATAATGCCGGGATGTTTCCCCACTGCCACAATCCAATCTTCCATCGGGCGAATCTGAGTAGCCTTGCCAGGGCGTTGGAGCGTGCGGTTGTAGGCCATAATACCGTGCTCACCGTCAAACTCTGATGGCTCAGCAAAAAGGTCTACGTTGTTCTCCTTGAGATACTGATACGCCGTATCGTCAGCAATCATATAAACCGGATTTGTCAGAATACCCCGGATGGCAAAGCGTGTGAACTGCTTGCCGCGCTTTGTGACACAGCGGTGCTCTAATAAGTACTGGTCAGTTTTACTGAGGGAGCCACTTTCCGTGAACACAGAAAAAATTGTCTTTACCAGCTGAATCTCCTCCGGAATAGGTTCGAGCTTACAAGCTTTTTTAACCTTGCCATCTACTGTTACGCTGGACAAGCTTTCCGAAGCGTAGCCAGTTGGTGTCGTCCCGCCCAGCCAGCGTCCGGTCTTGGACAGCTCATGCATGTTGTCGCGGATACGCTCGGCTATGGTTTCTCGCTCCAGCTGGGAGAACACTGACGCGATATACATCATTGCACGCCCCATTGGAGAGGACGTGTCGAACTGTTCCCGGATGGAAATGAAGTCAATGTGCCGGTCACCCAGATCCTCGATGAGCTTTGCAAAGTCACCAATATTGCGGCTGATACGGTCAAGGCGATAGACGACAATAGCAGCGAACTCAATCTTCTGGGAATCCTTCATCATCTGCTTGAACTGCGGACGCTCCAGATTGCCGCCGGAAAACCCCTCGTCCTCATATACAAGCGCATGCTCCGCCTCGTCTTCGCCAAAGTGCATTGCAATATATTGGCGGCACAGCTCAATCTGGTTCTCAATACTTTCACCTTTCCCGGTAAATTTGGATTTGCGGGAATAGATGACGTATTGCTTCACCTGCGGCTGGTCTGTTGTTTTCATAGCAACACCTCGCATTACATTGTTAGGTTGTTAGATATATTGTAACGGATTGGAACCCATTTGAAAAGGTGCAAATGAGATTTTTTGAAAAGTTCTCCAAAGAACGTTATACCCCTTTATACCCCTTTCAAAAGGGTATAAAGGGGTATAACGTATTCTCACTGCCAGTTTCGTTTCAGGACTTCACTTTTGAGATACAGCGTGCTCTTTTCCGATGTTTTGATTGGATGCAGCTTCCCGCGTTTCGTCAGGTCAATGATATTCTGCCGGGAGCAGCCCAATATCTCCGCCGCCTCCGCTGCATTGATAACTCTGTGCGTGGCAAAGTTCCGGAAATCCTCAATAGTCAGCGGAACGCTTTTGCCTATCCGGTAGAGCATCGCATCCGAGACGGTCATGTTCACATCCCATGCAACGCCATATCCGCCCGTCTGCATCTGCACATGCTGAAAATAGTCCGGCTTCTTGAGAAGAATCTGAAATGCTCTTGTCTTTTCAAAATGCTTCTGCAAATCGCACTTCTTCACTACGCCATCCCGGAAAAATACCAGCAGGCAATGGTTCTCCAGCGGCAGCACATCTTCAATTCTCTTTGAGAACCGCCGCGTAATTTCTTCCGGAAGCTCCTTCTCGTTAATGGGAACAAGGTAGTAATCATCCTGTGCGCATCGCCCCATTGCCAGCATCAGAAGCTCGTACTCATCATATTCCTTCAGATGATTGTCGCGCAGAATCTCACCGATGTTCTGGCGGTCGATCGGAACGATCCGCTGCTGAACCCAGATCTTGCTCCAATAGGAATTGACTGTGGTTTCCCCACGCTTCACAAAGGAGTCCAGCAACAGCGGCGTTTCCCATGCATCCGCATTTTCAGGCAGCTCAATATAGAACTGCTTTTCCCGCCCGTAATACAGGAGGTACGCCAGATCCTTCTGCTCCTGCACCGATTCATCTCGAATTGCATAAATCTTCATATGCGCACCACCTTTTCCAGATCATTTCCCATACGCCTTCAGAAAAGGCCCACCAGTTTCGATAGAATTACGGTGGACAGACCATGACAAATGGGGCAACTCCTGTTTTTCCTTCATAAGCTACATATGTACATTCTCCCCCATTATCTTAATTCACTACTTGTCATACGTCAAGCTATATTGTGAAAAGCCGCCGCCCTGATTTCACTCAGGACGGCGGCTTAAACTTGTTTATAGCAAATCGGATAAACAAGTTGATACTATTGCTTAGAACGTAAATGTTCAACTACTGCATCGATAAGCTCCAACTTTTGTTCCGTGGAACAGGGCAACTTCTGCACTATCTTTAGTGCTTGTTCCGCATGGAACTTGGTCAGTTCCTTGCTGAGTTTCGCCTTTCCTTCCGGCGTGGTCGGCATAATCAAAAAGACTTCCATATCTATTGTTCCTTTCAGCAAATTATGTGTGAGCTGTAGCAAATTGCTGTAGCTCTCGTTCGTTACCCTCAAATCTCCGAGTGTTTTACGGCTCCGACTTTTCAACAACAAAAAGCGGAAATAGGTCATAGTTTCCATCCTTATCAGAACTCAAATTGAGCTCAGATAGAACCTGCACCTGAACCTCAGGTTTAAGATCACAAATATATATTTCAACGCTCATGTGTCATCCTCCATATATGACTTTGCAAATTAATGGAGAGAGCTGCAGCAACTCGCTGCAGCTCTCAAATCATTTGTCTCGGAAAAGGTGCTTGTAAAGGTCATCCACGCCCTTTTGCTTTTGCGTCCAGGTAATCGGTGCCATTTCAAAACCGGCAGCCGCCCCCATCTCAATATATCGGTCGCGTGCTTTCCGAACTTCCTCTTTGACCTGATAATCCGAATCAACCATGACGTTGATCCTCTTCACGCCAATGGAGTCTAGTTCTTCAAGGGCTCGTTCGTACTGAGAATAACTCGGTATGCCTGTAAGGCCCACGAAACCACACTCATAAGGTGAACCCTGCGCAAAGCTGTAGGCAAGGTCGGATTTCATGACTCCCTCTGTAAGGCAAACCACTTCATCGCCTACATGAACGCCGACATAATGCGGACAGCACTTCGACTGTGTTCCGTAGTACTGGTCAACACTCGTCAGGTTATAGAATTTCTGGTTGTAGACCTTATCAAGCCGAACCTGAATGGCTTCAATTTGGCCGAGCAGGTTTCGGTCGGGTAGCATGATTCCTGAGCCTCGGATATCCAATACCCATTGGCCAGAGTCCTTCTGACAGTAAAATCCGGGAACCCCATCAAGAATGCAGCCACGCTCCAACAGCTCTGTAACAATCCGTTTCAAACGTGTTGTGGGTGTCGTTCGATAGCATAGCCGCTCCATCTCCTCTGATTTTAGCCCGCGCTCTTTCAAAGCGGATTGATGTGTTGGGCATAGAGTCAATAATGAGAGAAGATTGGAATAAGTATTATCCCGCACCTCAGCTGAGGCAATTGGGAGTTCTACCGTTTCTATGGGGCGAGACTTCCGCTTATATTTGTGTACTGGTTCACTCCCATCTGGCCCGAATATCTTGCAGAGTTCTTCGTAAGCCGTATGGAGATTGACATCACAGTACTCTGCATAAAGATGGAGGATGCCTCCACCTTTACCACAGCGATTACACCGAAACACATTATCGCGGATCTTGACATTCATATGAGCTTTCCGATCTGCACAGAATGGACACCTGCAATGCAGTTGAGTCCCGGTATCTCGTATGACTTCGATACCAAGAAGATCAACCACTTGCTCAATATCACATGGCAGATCAGGTATTCTGCCCATCTAAACCACCTCCCTTAGCTAGGGGAAGAATCAGCTGGCCATCTGGCCTACCGTTTCCAAAAGCTTTGTAGCCCCTGCTTTCAGTGCGAGATTATGGCCGGAATAGTTCTTCACATACCACGCGAGGTCACCTGGGCTCTTCATAGCGATTTCGCCAAGAGACCAGCCACTAAAGCGGCCAAAATCAACCTTGACGGCTTTCGCCTGTTCAATGGTCATGACACGCAAGTACTCATCCAGCGTTTTGGGGGGCTCCGGAGCAGGAGCATGAGACTGCTGCACAGGAGGCTGAACCTGCTGCTGAGCAGGCTGGGTAGATTTAGGCGCTGTCGCCGTCTGAGAGAAGACTGGAGGATCCGCTGTCGGTTGAGCGGTAAAACTCGCCACGACACTACCAGGGTGTCCTGCATCTTCATCAGGAGGCATCTTGATTGGGGCATCCGCGATAATACCGGCCAGCGCATCACCATTCATACAGAACTGCGTACCATAACCTGCATCAGCCAAAGCGCGGCCCTTTGCGACTGTTTCGGCGATCTCCAAGAAGCGATCGCCAAAGCGGTCTTCCGTTGAGAAACGCTGAGAATACGCCTTCCCAATGAACTGGTCAGCTGGGTCAGCCTTATCGGCATAGATCCTGCAGCATACGATTGCATTCTTCTCATCAACTCGGATAAGCTCCGGGTCGATCTTTCCATTCGGATGGTGCAGGCGGAACCAAAGAAGGCGATATTTGACATCAAGGTAGAGATCGTTTTCGCCTTCCTCACCCACGGTAGTACGCACGAAATCAGCGGGGTTAAAACCATCGACAGCGTTGATGGCAGGGATCACATTAGAGTTCGATTCACTCATGGTAATTGTCCTTTCACAATAAATGTAGAAACGAGGCAGCTTTTGACCACCCCGTTTCCCAAATAATCACGCTACTCGCCGACTCAGCTCGCGGTTATAATAAGCCACGATTCGATCCGCGAGCACCGTATTTCTTTGACCCACATCGCATTTATGGATCGCAACAAAGACTGCCTGCTTTTGCCCAATCAGGATGACCTTTGCCTTGGCTCTGGTCACAGCAGTATAGAGCAAGTTTCGCCGCAGCATGATATAGTGCTCTTTCAAAAGAGGGACAATGATGACAGGATACTCTTGCCCTTGGCTCTTATGAATGGTCGTACAGTAGGAGAACTCCAAATCCTCCAGCATTTCCTGCGTGTACTGTAGTGTCCTTCCATCCAAAAGTCTCACGCATGTGATCGTCTCATCATCCTCTTTCTTCATGTCGGTTATGACGCCGACATCGCCATTTGACACATTGATTCGATTTGCCGTTTGCATAATGCGGTCACCAACTCGAAATACTCGACTGCCGCACTTAACCTCTTTCTTCAAGTTGTTCGGCGGGTTGACAAGGTCCCGGATGGTCTCATTCAACGCATTTGCCGCAACCGCACCTCGCTTGCGGAGAGGTGAGAGAATCTGCACATCCTCAATACCATGCAAAGAAACTTCCCGCAGATAGTTCTTGATGACCAACTGCGCAGCCTCTTCCGAGTTCTGGACTTCCAAAAACTGAAAGTCATCCCCGAACTGAAGATGTGTGTCGTTGTGGTTGATGGCATAGGCGTTTGTGATGATACGGCTATTAGATGCCTGGCGGAAAACAGTCTCTAAGACTGCCGTAGGAACCTTTTCACTTCGAATCATCTCTCGCAGCACATTACCCGCGCCAACAGATGGGAGCTGGTCAGCATCACCGACAATAATCAGCTGAGCGCCCGACTTGATACGATCAAGGAGGATATACGCAAGGCGCATGTCCACCATTGAAAACTCATCAACGACTACCAAGTCTGCTGATAGTAACTCTTTGTCGTTCAGCGGGCTGTCTTCATCCGTCACAAGGCCAAGCGCCGAGTGAAGTGTAGATGCGTGCATTCCTGTCTGTTCTGCCATGCGCCGACTGGCACGGCCAGTAGGTGCAGCCAAGAGGACTTCATTCGCAGGGAACGCAGCTTTATAGATATCCAGTATGAATCGTAGTGTTGTGGTCTTTCCGCTGCCGGGGCCTCCGGTCATGATGGAGATCGGATGCGAGAGGCACAGCTTCACAGCATTACGTTGCGAAGGAGCCAGTCTTTGATGCAAGGTCCTCTCCGCATTGTCGATTTTGCTGTCCAGATCGTCGATCTTTGTAAAGCCCTCTTGGAGTATCATGGACACAATGCGCTTAGCTGACTTAACTTCGCACATGCGCTCGTAACTCAGGTATACACGGCTTCCCTCAACATAGATACGGGATTCCACACGTTCATTTGAGATCGCTTGGCGGATTTCCTCTTCGGAAACCACTTCATCATCGCAGCCCATATTGAGAAGCTCATAGCACTGGCCAACCGTCTCATCAACGGATAGAAAAAGATGCCCAGATACGCGTGCCTCATCCAGCACATAGTTGATCGCGCCGGAGTATCGCAAAGGGTGCTTCAAGCTGACTTTTGTTTTACGGGCAACGGAATCGACTGTCATGAAGCCAAAGCCTTTGATCTTACAGAGTTGGAATGGATCCGTCTTCACGATTCTCAGGCTGTTATCTCCGAACTCTTCTCGGATCATCGCAACCTTTTTCATCGAAACACCGAAAGGCGCCAAGTATATCATGAGATCACTCAAGGCTTTCGTTTCCCCGTAGGATTTGATGATAGCCTTGAGTTTTTTCTGGGCAATCCCCTTGACGCTAAGCAGCTTGTCCGGCTCTTTCTCCAGAACCTCCATTGTCTTATCGCCAAAGCGAGCAACAATGGCCTTTGCGGTCTCAGGGCCAATTCCCTTGATGATACCGCTGCTCAGGTAAGCAAGGATGCCGGCTTGATCTCTCGGCACGACTTCCTTACACATTGAAACCGACAGCTGTAAACCGTGTTTGGAATTCTCCCATGTGCCATCCAGTTCCACTTCCACGGCATCTGTAGCAATCAGATGATAGCCAATTGCCGTGAAATGAATCTTGTCGTCATGGTAGTAAGACCGATTACGGGCTTCCTTTGGAACAGATTCATCAGAAGTACTGTAGGCAAAAATGCAGAAGCCCTTATCGGACTTAAAGATGGTTCTTTCATATCGACATAGCATTTGATCACTCCTTATGCGATGGCCGATTTGACCACCTTAAAGATTCTTGATTCCGTCTGATCCACAAACTCATCATAGATATCAGGATACTGAGCTCGCAGAGCGGATAAACGGTCCTTTGATATTCCTTCCCGATACAGAGGATTGTAGGATACTTTGAAACACTCGCCGCCCTGTTCACAGGTTCCTTTGCACGCGGTACCCATCTCTTCGACGATGGGAGCATAGAGGGATTTGATGCGAGTCTCAAGTGCTTTTACCTGAGCATCTAAAGCTCTCTTTTCCTCTTTGAGTGCCAGGATTTCCTTGAGGTTCACCACAAACTTGCGGTCAAGATCCACGGTCGGTTCGGACTTGTCAGCAGGGCCGAAATAGCGACGGAGCGACTCCAGAACCGCATCTGGCTTTTCGACCAGAGGCGGCTCCACACGAGCCATGACGTGATTATTCCAGAATGCCGCCAACTCCATGATCGTGTTCTCTTCTTCCTCGAGGTCACGCTCAATCTTTTGCCATACGAAGTCGTTCTCATTATTTGAGAACAGGCAGGCAATGAAGGCAACATCGATATTCATCACCGACATGTAGTGCCGAACCTGCAATTCATAGTGGCGAGGGACTGCGCCGTTCGCCCACTTGAATTGCATGTCATAG
>UMJL01040238.1_pt1 | contig 19146 bp, 15 predicted proteins | sample 1966071 | NCBI WGS metagenome assembly UMJL01 (sample SAMEA4836148, study PRJEB28245) | human gut metagenome | biome: gut microbiome; material: fecal sample | place: Denmark | collected 2008
CCGGAGTTGATGGAGGCCTGTCGTACTCTGTGGGAATACGCGGAGTATACAGGGCGAGTGAGGAAGTATGCCAAAGAGCAACCCATTGCGGAGGCGGTGGAACAGGCCATCACGGAATGTATCCGGGAGGGGATCCTGAAGGAGTTCTTGGAGAAGAATCGCAGGGAGGCGAAGAACGTGAGTATCTATGAATATGACCAGGAGAAGCATATCCGGCAGGAGCGGGAAGAAGCCTGGGAGGCCGGAGAGAAGGCTGGCCGGGAAGCTGGAGAGAAGGCCGGCTGGGAGGCTGGAGAGAAAGCTGGCTGGGAAGCTGGAGAGAAGGCTGGAAGAGAAACTGGCCAGATGGATAAATTGCAGGAATTGATCCAGAAGAAACTGGCCAAGGGGAAGACCATCCCGGAGATCGCGGAGATTTTGGAAGAAGATGAAGATACTATTCGGCGGCTGGCAGAAGATCTTGTCTGACAGAGGTTTGAGAATAAGAAATCCCCGGCGTTGACAAACGCCGGGGCTCTCTTTATAATTAGAGGATAGCCTGAATATAGGAGGAAGTTATGCAGAAATACGGAGTGAATGAATTAAGAAGAATGTTCCTGGAGTTCTTCGAGAGCAAGGGACATCTGGCCATGAAGAGTTTTTCCCTGGTGCCCCATAATGACAAGAGTCTGCTCTTGATCAATTCCGGTATGGCGCCGTTGAAACCTTATTTTACCGGACAGGAGATCCCGCCATGCAAGCGTGTGACCACCTGTCAGAAGTGTATCCGTACGGGGGATATCGAGAATGTAGGAAAGACAGCCCGGCACGGGACCTTCTTTGAGATGCTGGGGAATTTTTCCTTTGGAGATTACTTTAAGAAAGAGTCCATCGCCTGGACCTGGGAGTTCCTGACAGAGGTGGTGGGACTTGACCCGGACCGGCTCTATCCTTCTGTATACCTGGAGGACGATGAGGCCTGGGAGATCTGGAATAAGGATATCGGGATCCCGGCGGATCGGATCTTCCGCTTTGGCAAGGAGGATAACTTCTGGGAGCACGGAAGCGGTCCCTGCGGTCCTTGTTCAGAGGTTTACTATGACCGGGGAGAGGAGTACGGCTGCGGGAAACCGGATTGTACCGTAGGCTGTGACTGCGACCGGTACATGGAGATCTGGAACAATGTATTTACCCAGTTTGACAATGACGGCAATAATCATTATACCGAACTGGAGCAGAAAAATATTGATACCGGAATGGGCCTGGAGCGTCTGGCCTGTATCGTACAGGGCGTAGATTCCATGTTTGACGTGGATACCATCAAGGCTCTGCGGGAGCATGTGAGTACTTTGGCAGGCGCAGAGTACGGCAAATCTTACGACACAGATGTGTCCATCCGTGTGATCACGGATCACATCCGTTCCGTAACCTTTATGATCTCTGACGGGATCATGCCGTCTAACGAAGGACGGGGGTATGTTCTGCGCCGTCTGTTGCGGAGAGCCTGCCGTCACGGAAGACTTCTGAATATCGAGGGAGAATTCCTGACCAAGCTTGCCCAGACCGTGATCGAGGGATCTAAGGACGGTTATCCGGAACTGGAAGAGAAGAAAGAGTTTATTTTCAAGGTGATTGCCAAAGAGGAAGAGCAGTTTAACAAGACCATCGACCAGGGACTTTCTATTTTGGCGGAGATGGAAGAAGAACTGGAGAAAAAGGGAGAGAAGACACTGGGAGGAGACCAGGCCTTCAAGCTCTATGATACCTATGGATTCCCGCTGGATCTTACCAGAGAGATCCTGGAGGAGAAGGGGATCTCTGTGGATGAAGAGGGATTCCAGGCTGCCATGAAGGTGCAGAGGGAAACGGCCCGGGCGGCGAGAGAAGTCACCAATTACATGGGAGCGGACGTGACGGTATATGAGTCCATCGATCCTTCCGTGACATCCACTTTTGTAGGATATGACCACTTAAGCTGGAAGTCGCCGGTTACCGTTCTGACCACGGAGACCGAACTGGTGGAGGCTCTGAGCGAGGGACAGAAAGGTACCATCTTTGTGGAGGAGACTCCGTTCTATGCCACCAGCGGCGGACAGGAGGCAGACCAGGGCGTGATCCGCACGGCGGAAGGCGAGTTCCAGGTGGAAGATGTGGTAAAACTCCTGGGCGGCAAGATCGGCCATGTGGGCGTTGTGACCAAGGGGATGCTGAAGGTGGGCGATGAAGCGGAACTGATCGTGGATCAGGAGAAACGTTCCCTGTCTGCCAACAACCACAGCGCTACCCATCTTCTGCACAAGGCGCTGCGCATGGTCCTGGGGACTCATGTGGAGCAGGCGGGTTCTTCTGTCAACGAGGACCGGCTGCGGTTTGACTTCACCCATTTTTCCGCATTGACGCCGGAAGAAATCCAGAAGGTGGAGGAGATCGTCAATGAGCAGATTCAGAAGAATCTGACGGTAAAAGTAGAGAACATGCCCATCGAAGAGGCCAGAAAAACAGGGGCAGCCGCGCTGTTTGGCGAGAAATACGGAGATATCGTCCGGGTAGTCAGCATGGGAGATTTCTCCATCGAGTTCTGCGGCGGTACCCATGTGTCTAATACCGGCGTGATCACCGCCTTTAAGATCATTTCCGAGACCGGCGTGGCGGCAGGCGTGCGAAGAATCGAGGCGCTGACCGCCAAAGGGCTGATGAACTATTACAGTGAGCTGGAAGAGAAGCTGCACCGCGCGGCGAAGCTTCTGAAAGCCTCCCCGGACAAGCTGGAGGAGAAGATCACCCATGTGTTGGCAGAGAACAAGGAACTGCGGGCGGAAGTGGAGAGCTTAAAGAGCAAACTTGCCAAGGACGCCATGGGAGATGTGACCGACCAGATCACGGAAGTGAAGGGACTGTCCCTTCTGGCGGCCCGGATCGAAGGCGTGGATATGAACGGCTTGCGGGAACTGGGCGATCAGATGAAGGAGAAGCTGGGCGAAGGCGTGATCGTGCTGGCCTCAGCTGTGGATGGAAAGGTTTCTCTGATGGCGATGGCCACGGAGGGCGCGGTAAAACAGGGTGCCCACGCAGGAAACCTGATCAAGGGCATCGCTTCCCTGGTAGGCGGAGGCGGCGGAGGCCGTCCCAACATGGCCCAGGCCGGCGGCAAGAACCCGGCAGGCATCGACGATGCCATCGGCAAGGTGAAAGAGGTGCTGGAAGCGCAGCTTTCCTAGGGATGGACAAGGTACAGTTAAAAAAACAGACAAAAAATGTTGACGTACCCAAAATATGTGCTATAATCTAAGTTAGTGCAAGAATAACCCGAACAGTCGTAGGATGCACAATACAGGGCTGGAGGGGAGGTTAGGTGTGAGACTATGTCAAATGTAATCGTTAAAGAAAACGAGACGTTGGACAGCGCTTTACGCAGATTCAAAAGAAACTGCGCGAAAGCTGGCATTCAGCAGGAGATTCGCAAAAGAGAACACTATGAAAAGCCAAGCGTAAGACGTAAAAAGAAATCTGAAGCTGCTAGAAAACGTAAGTATAACTAATAGTGCATAAAAGGCAAAGGCGCCGTATCGTAAGATACGACGCCTTTTCTAATGCCGGGATAAGGAAAAGGAGGAGATCAACATGAAACTGAAAGACACAAACCTGACGGCAGAGGAACTTAAGAGCATCGTGAACAAGTACATGGTGGAGACCTATGAGCGCTACGATTTTATCGCAGAGCGGGCAGAGGGGATGTACCTCTATGACGAGAAGGGCAACGCTTATCTGGATTTCTACGGCGGCGTGGCGGTCAACAGCCCCGGGAACCGCAATCCCCGGGTGGTCCAGGCGGTCACAGAGCAGATGGAGGACATCATGCACACCTTCAACTATCCCTATACGGTACCTCAGGCGTTGCTGGCCCAAAAGGTGTGTGAAACTATCGGGATGGACAAGATCTTCTTCCAGAATTCCGGGACAGAGGCTAATGAGTGTATGATCAAGATGGCGAGGAAATACGGGATCGATCATTACGGACCGGAGAAATACCACATCGTGACTGCAGAGAAAGGATTCCATGGACGCACCATGGGAGCCATGGCGGCCACCGGGCAGCCGGACACCGCGATCCAGCAGGGGTTCGGGCCGATGGTGCCGGGATTTTCCTATGCCAGATTTAACGATCTGGATGACTTTGCCTCCAAGGTGACAGATCAGACCATTGCCATTATGATCGAACCGGTCCAGGGGGAAGGCGGCGTCTATCCGGCCACCCAGGAGTTTATGGAGGGCCTGCGCAGACTCTGCGATGAGAGAGGGCTTTTGCTCTTGCTGGACGAGGTGCAGACCGGATGGGGGCGGACGGGATCGCCTATGGCTTATATGGGATATCACGTGAAGCCGGATGCAGTGTCCATGGCCAAGGCTCTGGGCGGCGGGATGCCCATTGGCGCCTGCTGTGCCACAAAGGAGGTGGCTCAGTCCTTTACCATGGGAACCCACGGTTCCACCTACGGTGGTCACGCAGTTTCCTGCGCGGCGGCCCTGGCATCTGTCTCAGAGATCCTGGAGAAGGACTTAAGCGGAAATGCGCGGAAAGTAGGCCGGTATCTGCGGCAGGAGCTGGCAAAGCTTCCCTATGTGAAGGAGGCCAGAGGAAAAGGGCTTTTGGTAGGCTGTGAATACGAGATCCCCATTGCGGTGGAGGTAAAGCACAAGGTGCTGGAGTGCCGGGCGCTGATCACAGCGATCGGAGACCGGGTGAACCGGATGATCCCGCCTCTTACAGTGACGAAAAAGGAAGTGGATCAGCTGATCCGAATCATGAAAGCGTCCATCCTGGAGGCGGCGGAAGAGTATCAGGACATGAAGATGGCGGGATAAAAGAGAAGAGAGAAAAAAGATCCGGCGGTTCGTCAGAACTGCCGGATCTCTTGATATAACCTGGCGATGGGAAGCCCTACCACATTGTTATAATCGCCTTGGATCCCCTTCACATGGATGGCGAAGGGACCCTGGATCCCGTAAGAGCCGGCTTTGTCCAGAGGATCGCCGGTACGGATGTAGGCGAGAAGGTCCTCCCGGTGGATGGGATAGAATTCCACATCCGTCTTCTCGTAGAAGGAGTGGATCTTTGGCCGGCTGCCGGATGTTGCCTTCCGCACCAGGGTGACGCCGGTGTACACCTGATGGGTCCGGCCGGCCAGGAGGGAGAGCATATCCAGCGCTTCCGCCTCATCTGCGGGTTTGCCCAGGATCTCATCCCGGTAGACCACAATGGTGTCCGCGCCGATCACCGTGCAGTCTTCCGGCTGCAGGCGCTCATAGACTTCCAGAGCCTTCTGGGAGGACAGTTCCGTCACAATGTCAGAGGGGCAGGTTTTGGAAATGGTTTCCTTCACCTGAGAAGGAACCACCTGAAAAGAGAATCCTGCCTGAGTCATCAGTTCTTTTCTTCTGGGAGAGGCAGACGCCAGAATGTATTTCATGGTTTTTGCGTCCTTTCTTTTGCTTTTTCCTGTTCATTATACCACAAATTATGATACAATAATAAGAAGTATGGAAATCTTTTGATTTCGTAAATTTAGACAAAGGAGTGTATAGACATGATCTATGATAACGTGCTTGACGCAGTGGGGAATACTCCGCTGATCCGTCTGAACAAGATGACAGGGCCAGAAGACGCAGAGATCCTGGTAAAATTTGAGGCGGTCAATATCGGAGGATCTGTCAAGACCAGAACAGCCAAGAAGATGATCGAGGCGGCGGAAGAAAAAGGGCTGATCCATCCGGGAACAATCATTGTAGAACCCACCAGTGGCAATCAGGGCATCGGCCTTGCCCTGATCGGAGCGGTGAAAGGATATAAGACAAAGATCATCATGCCTGATTCCGTCAGCGAGGAGCGGAGAAAACTGGTGAAAGGCTACGGAGCGGAAGTGATCCTGGTTCATGACGACGGAGATATCGGCGCCTGCATCGCCAGATGTATGGAACTGGCTTCCGAGATGGCGGCAGAAGACCCCAATGTGTATGTGCCCCAGCAGTTTGCCAATGAAGCCAACAGCGCCGCACATAGAGAGGAGACCGGAAGAGAGATCCTGGAGCAGGCGGGCAAGCCGATCCATGGATTCTGTTCCGGCATTGGAACCGGGGGAACCATTACCGGCATCGGCGAGACCCTGAAGGCAGCCAATCCCGAGATCGAGATCTGGGCGCTGGAGCCGGAGCATGCTGCGATCCTCTCCGGAGGCAAGATCGGGACCCACCTGCAGATGGGAATCGGTGACGGAGTGATCCCGGACATCCTGAATCAGAAGATCTACGACCATGTGCTCACGGTGACCGATGAGGAAGCCCTGGAGACAGCCAGAGAGCTGGCCAGAAAGGAAGGCCTGATGTGTGGCATCTCCAGCGGTACCAGTGTGGCGGGAGCGCTGAAGCTGGCCCGGAAGCTGGGACCAGGGAAAACAGTAGTGACGGTTCTGGCCGATACGGCAGAGCGGTATTTTTCTACCCCGCTGTTTGATTAAGGAGGCAAGACGGAGATGACCACCAGAGGGAGAATGGAGAAACTGTCTGAAGAAGAATTAAGAGAAGCGCTGAAGGAGCGAAGAGCTGGCACACTTCTGGATCTTAAGGAGCGGGAACTGGAGCCCATGGATCTGTCCGGCTGGAATCTTACGGGGGTGGATTTCACCCTGAGTTCCTTCCAGGACGTAGTCCTTTCCGGGGCGGATTTTACCGGGAGCAGTGTGGAGAACGCGCTGTTTGACGGCTGTCCCATGAAGGGAGCCAGTTTCCGCAATGCCAATCTGAAGACGGCTTCCTTCCGGTACTGCGATATGCGCCAGTGCGATATCCGCGGAGCAGATCTTTTCGGTGCGGTGCTGGAATACGCAGATCTTACCGGGATCATTTCCGATGAGGGGACGAAGTGGTTCCGTCTCCACTGCCCGGAGAAGGGGGCGTTCCTGGGATATAAGAAATGCTTCAATAACCGATTGGTGCAGCTTCTGATCCCGGCGGATGCGAAGCGGACGTCGGCGACTCTGCCTTCCTGCCGCTGCAGCAAGGCAAAGGTGCTGACCATCAAAAGCTTTGATTTCAAAGAAGAATATGACGAGGCCTGGTCCCTGGTAGATGAAGACTTCATTTACAGAAAAGGGGAATGGGTCGAAGTAAAGGATTTTAATGAAGACCGGTGGCAGGATTCCACCACCGGGATCCATTTCTGGCTGACAAGAGAAGAGGCGGAGGCTTATTAGATGAAGACAGGAGAAGAGCTGAGAAAATTATTATACAGTATTGACCGGAAGGGCTATCCGGCCTACAAGGGCACCAAGGGGGCTTATCGGTTTGGCAGGTATACGCTGGTGATCGACCATGTGCAGGGAGATCCCTTCGCGGCGCCATCCAGAGTCCATGTGGAGGTGGCCGGACAGACGGCAGGGTTCCCGGAACGGCTCTATGACAGCCGGCATAAAAGGATCGCCCTGCAGGATCATCTGATCCGGGGATTTGCCGGACAGATCGAGAAATATTCCTTCCAGGCCAAAGGATCCGGGAAGAGCGGCCTCATCTCAGTGACCCGCTGCGGGCAGGAGGTGCTGGAGCGCAGCGCCTGCAGGATCGACGAAAAAAACGGGGATGTGACCATGCGCTTTGAGGTGGGATTCCCGGCCAACGGAAGGACCATCAATGCGGGAGAGCTGATCCGGATCCTGTTTGATTTTTTTCCCCGCTGTGTGGACGGCGCGCTTCTCTACCGGAATCTGGATCAGAATAAGGTGGAGAAGGTGATGGAGCTGTCGGAAGACCAGGCCTATATCCGGGAACAGCTGGAGCCTTTGGGGCTGGTTGCGTTTGTGGCGGATGGGGCCATCCTGCCAAGAGCCTCCGGCGTCTCCCAGCGACCCATGAAGCAGGCGGTGCCCTTTGTCTCTCCCAGGTCCCTGCAGGTGGAACTTACGCTTCCCTACGGAGGGAAGATCACCGGGATGGGAGTGAAGAAGGGGATTACCCTGATCGTAGGCGGAGGCTATCACGGGAAATCCACCCTTCTGAAGGCGCTGGAGATGGGAGTCTATCCTCATATCGCCGGAGACGGGCGGGAGTATGTGATCACAGACCCGGCGGCGGTGAAGATCCGGGCGGAGGACGGCCGGAGCATCAAGCACACGGATATATCCATGTTTATCAATGACCTGCCAAATGGCAGGGATACCACGGCCTTTTCCACAGAGGACGCCAGCGGGAGCACCTCCCAGGCAGCCAATGTGGCGGAGGCCATGGAGGCGGGGGCGACGGCCTTCCTTATCGATGAGGATACCAGCGCCACCAATTTCATGGTGCGGGATGAACTGATGCAGCGGGTGATCCACCGGGATATGGAGCCCATCACTCCCTTTATCGAGCGGATGCAGGAACTATATCAGGATTACGGGATCTCCACCATCCTGGTGGCAGGAAGTTCAGGGGCCTATTTTGAGCCTTCTGATACCATCATCCAGATGGATCGCTACATTCCAAGAGAGATCACCGAGGCGGCCAAGGAGGCGGCCAGAGAGTATCCGGGGCTGGAACTGCCGGAGAAGAAGGGATCCCTTCCGGGATTTGACCGCCGGCCGGGAAGGAATCAGGGGATCCTTCACAAGGGACGGATCAAGGTGAAGACTCTGGGAAGAGACGGATTCCAGCTGAATCACGAGACCGTGGACCTGCGGTATGTGGAACAGCTGGCAGACCAGGAGCAGCTGACCTGTCTGGGACAGATCCTGCGGTATGCGGAGGAGCATGCGCTGAACGGCAGGAAGACCATCCGGGAACTGGTGGAAGAGATCGCGGGGGAACTGGAAGACAAAGGATTTGGCGCGGTCTGCGAAGAGGGCGCGGTGCCGGGGAATCTGGCGCTGCCAAGGAGACAGGAGATCTTTGCCGCCTTTAACCGTTACCGGGCCTTAAAGCTGTAGGAGTCATTATGGAAGAGATACGATTAACCCCCATTGGCCATATCCATACGGATTTCCCGGATAAATTCGGGATCCCAAGGCAGAGCGGCCTGGCGAGGACCCGGGCGTTTCTCACCCTGGAAGGAGACTGCAGGAACCCGGATGTGGTAAGAGGGATCACGGAATTTTCTCATCTCTGGCTGTTGTGGGGATTTTCTGAGACTTTAGAGCAGGGCTGGAGCCCTACGGTGCGTCCGCCCAAGCTGGGAGGAAATCTGCGCAAGGGTGTATTTGCCACCAGGTCCCCTTTTCGCCCCAATCCCATCGGATTGTCCTGCGTCCGGCTCACAGGTGTTGAGATTCGGGAGAAGGGAACGCCGGTGCTGGAACTGGAAGGCGCGGATCTGATGGACGGGACGCCGGTTTATGACATTAAACCTTATCTCCCCTATGTGGACAGCCATGAGGAGGCGCTGGAAGGGTTCGCGGGACAGGTGAAGGACGAAACGCTGGAAGTTGTGATCCCGGAAGAAGTAAGCCGGATCCTTCCAGAAGGGAAGGAAGAAGAGCTGAGGGAAGTCCTTGCTCTGGATCCAAGACCCGGATACCAGGAAGATCCCCGGCGGATCTACGGTATGGAATTCGCGGGGATGGAGATCCATTTCCGTGTGGAGAAGGGAGTCCTTTTTGTCTGTCAGGCAGAGCCTGCAGAGGGAAAAAGGCAGCAGGATAAGCGAGAATAGGAAGAAAGAGGGGCAGTGAACATGGAATTTATCAAAGCGGGGATGGAACACATTGACCGCATGTGTGAGATCACAGAGGACGCCAAGCGTCAGCTCCGGGGACTGGGGCTGGATCAGTGGCAGAAAGGCTATCCCTCCCGGGAGGTCTGGATCCAGGACGCCAAAGATGGCTGCACTTATCTGGCGGTAGAAGAAGGAGAGATCCAGGGGATCTTCGCCTTTCAGGACACACCAGACCCATCTTATGATGAGATCGGTGGGGCATGGCTTACTAATGGGCCTTACGCTTCCCTCCACAGGGTCTGTGTGGCGGAAGGAAGCAAGGGAAAGGGCGTGGCCGGGAAGATGTTCGCCTATGGGTTTGAACTGGCGGCCCAGGCAGGTTTTGATTCCGTAAGGATCGACACCCATCCCGGGAATCTGCCTATGCAGCGGGCACTGACCAAGGCAGGCTTCGTGCCCTGCGGACAGATCCGTCTCAAAGGCGGGTGTGAGGATGGCGATCTGCGGATCGCGTTTGAGAAGACAGATATTCGGAAATAGAGCGATAGAGAACAGGCTTCGGTGAAGGAGGTTCATATGGGAGTAGCAGAGTATGAAAAGGCATACCGGTTGGGGAAAAAAGAATATCAGCATCGGATGATGCGGGGACAACAGCCCACACTGAAGGTTCTGGACGAGATCCTGCCTTCCAGGGGAACCTTTAAAGAGGTGCCTCTTGGGCTGGTCCAGATCCCGTTAAAGCAGATCGTGGGAACCAAGACCGGCGGCAGGAGCAATGCTTTCGCGGCGAATTTTATGCCGATCCTGCGGGCGGATACTGAGTTTGCCGACAAATGGGCATATTTGAGTACTGCTCATGAGCGGGAAGGGATCCGGGACCCCATCAAGGCGTATGAATATATGAACCAATTCTATGTGGAAGAGGGGAATAAGAGGGTCAGCGTTCTGAAGTACTACGGGGCAGTGTCGGTTCCGGGGACAGTGACCAGGATCATTCCCAAAAAGACGGATGAGAAAGAGAACAAGATCTATTATGAGTTTCTGGATTTCTATGAAATGTCACGGATCAACTATATCTGGTTCAGTAAGGTGGGAAGTTTCAAAAAACTTCAGAAAGCCGTAGGAAAGGAACCGGATGAGAAATGGGATGAGGAGGAGAGACTGAATTTCAGTTCTCTCTACGCCCGGTTTGAACTGGAGTACGACGCAAGAGGAGGAGATCGCCTGCCGATCACAGCAGGGGATGCGTTTCTTGCTCTTTTATCCCTCTATGATTATCAGGAACTCCAGGATATGACCGCCAGCGATCTGCGGAAACTGATCGGAAAGACCTGGGAAGAATTCACCCTTCTGGGAAAGGAAGAGGATATCGACCTGAAGATGACTCCGGACAGCGAGAAGAAGCCAATTTTAAGCCGCTTGTTCTCACCGGGGACTCAGAAGCAAAAAATTGCCTTTCTTTACGAGAAGACGCCGGGAACATCTGCCTGGACTTACGCCCATGAGCTGGGAAGGCTCCATCTGGAGCAGACCTTCCCGGATGAGGTGGAGACCATGGCCTACTCCGGACTTACCAAAGAGACGGCGGGAGATGCGCTCCGTGATGCCATCTCCAAAGGCTGCAACCTGATCTTCACCACCACGCCGGCCTTTATCCAGGCCAGTGTCAAGGCGGCCATCGAGGCGCCGGAGGTGCGGATCTTAAATTGCTCCCTCAATACTTCCCACCGGTATATCCGGACCTATTATTCCCGGATGTACGAGGCCAAATTCCTGATGGGCGCCATTGCCGGCGCCATGGCGGAGAACGACCGTCTGGCCTATATCGCGGATTACCCTATCTGTGGGGAGATTGCCAATATCAACGCCTTCGCCCTGGGAGCGAAGATGATCAATCCCCGGACCAAGGTTTATCTGGAGTGGACTACAAGAAAAGGCTATAACGCCTATGACCGGATCCGGGATATCTGGGTGGACTGCGTCTCCGGCAAGGACATGGTGATCCCGGAGGAATCTTCCCGGTATTTCGGGCTGTATCATCTGGACGGGGAGAATCCCCGCAATCTGGCGATGCCCCTGTGGCACTGGGGGAAATTCTATGAGCAGATGATCCGCAGGATCATGGACGGGACCTGGAAATACGATGATAAATCCTCGTCCATGAAGGCGATCAATTACTGGTGGGGGATGTCTTCCGGAGTGGTAGACATTATCTGTTCTCAGAACCTGCCGACAGAGACAAAGAAACTGGTAGAGGTCCTGAAGCACGCAATCAGTTCCGGACAGTTTGAGCCATTCTCCGGCATCCTGTATTCCCAGACCGGGCAGGTGCAGGGAGAAGCCTGGAAAACACTTTCCGCGGAGGAGATCATCAAGATGAACTGGCTTGCGGACAATGTGGTCGGCTCCATTCCCGGAGTGGATGAACTGGTGGAGAGCGCGCTGCCGGTAGTAGGCGAACAGGGCGTCTGGGAGAAGGAATAGAGATTTATGAGGATACTTGCGATCGCAGATGAAGAATCTGCGTATCTGTGGGATTTTTTTGAAAAAAGCAAACTGGAGGGCATCGATCTGATTATCTCCTGCGGGGATCTGAATCCAAACTACCTGTCATTTCTGGCCACCTTTACATCGGCGCCGGTGCTGTATGTCCACGGCAATCATGACGAATGTTATCAGGAGACGCCGCCGTCAGGCTGTATCTGCATCGACGACAGCATTTATGTATACAAAGGGATCCGGATCCTGGGACTGGGCGGATCCATGCGCTATAAAGAAGGGACCTATCAGTACACGGAGTGGGGAATGCGCCGTCGGATCGCGCGGCTGTGGTTCCAGCTTCTGCGGCGGCGGGGATTCGACATCCTGGTTACCCATGCTCCCGCCTATCAGCTGAACGACGGGAGAGATCTGCCCCATCAGGGGTTTGAGTCTTTCCTGAAGCTGATGGACAAGTATAAGCCCAGATTTTTCCTCCACGGGCATGTACACATGTCCTACGGGAGGAAGCACAAGCGGTACGATAAATATCAGGATACCCATGTGATCAACGCCTTTGAGCGATGTGTGTTTGACTATGAGGACGAGCATCCGGAAGAACATATCCGGTAGAAGAAGGGGGCGGGGAAATGAATTGGAATCTGTTCTGGAGCCTGTGGTGCCTGGCTTTTGCCATCGCCATCTGGATCTGCGCCTGGGCTTTTTGCTTCCGGAAGATGGGAATGGAGAAGCGCTGTCATATGCGGGTCACAGGCCGGGTAGCCCGCTGGTCTGCCGTTAGGTATGGAGGGTTTCATATCCCTCTGGTAGAGTATGCCGTAGCGGGGAGGACTTATAAGGTGGCAGGGCCCAAGTTCCTCAGTGTGGTGACAACTTCTGTTTCCACGCCCTTCCAGAACCCAAAGGCGCGGTATGAGACCAATCTTACCAGTCGGGAGGAGCTTCCCAGGAAGCTGCGGATAAAAGTGTACAGGAACAGCCTGGCAAGCGTGGAAGTCTCGCCGCTGGCAAAGCTCTATCCGCTGGGGTCCCCGGTGGATGTGTGGTATAATCCGGATAAGCCAAAGGAAGCCTTTGTTCAGCGGTTTGAAGGAGTGAACCGGCTGCTTTTGGTTCTGTTTACCGGATTTGGGGTGTTTACCACAGGGCTTGTCCTGTTCTTCCTTCTGGGCCCGGAGATCGTGATGCAGTGAGCGGAAAAGATATCAGGAAAAGATAAGAATGTCTGTCCTTAGGGGCAGACATTTTTTATGAGATAAAAAGAGAATAGTTCTCAAAATGCAGTTGACAGATACCCCATAAGGGTATATAATCATCGGTGAAATGAGGTGAAGAACATGGAAGAGACAAAAGAGATCAAGGAATGCTGTCACCGGACGAAAGAGCGGGGAGAGCAGGAATATAAGGACCTGATCCACCGGCTGAACCGGGTGGAGGGGCAGATCCGGGGTATCAAGAAGATGGTGGAGAACAACGCCTACTGCCCGGAGATCCTGATCCAGGTGTCCGCTGCCAACGCGGCCCTCAACAGCTTTACCAAAGTCCTTCTTGCCAGTCATATCCGAAGCTGTGTGGCGGAGGATATCCGGGAGGGGAAGGAAGAGACCATCGACGAGTTAGTAACCGTATTGCAGAAATTGATGAAATAAAAAGGAAGGTGCGGTGTCATGAAACAATATCAGGTAACCGGGATGAGCTGCGCCGCCTGCAGCGCCCGGGTGGAGAAGGCGGTCTCCCAGGTGGAAGGAGTAGAGTCCTGCTCCGTCAGCCTTCTGACCAATTCTATGGGCGTGGAGGGGACTGCGTCGCCGGAAGCCGTCATTGCAGCGGTGGAGGCGGCAGGGTACGGCGCCTCGGAAAAGGGGGCCGGGCAGAACAGTCAGGCTATGAGCGCTTCCGTGCAGGAGGAGATGTTAAAGGACAAGGAGACTCCGGTGCTTCGGCGGCGGCTTATCGCATCCCTTTGCTTTCTGATCCCCATGATGTACGTATCCATGGGGCATACCATGTGGAACTGGCCCCTGCCGGAGGCGCTGGCAGAGAACCACGTGGCCCTGGGGCTGATCCAGCTTCTTTTGACCACCGCAGTGATGGTCATCAATCAGAAGTTTTTCGTCAGCGGATTTAAGAGCCTGTGGCACAGGGCCCCCAATATGGACACCCTGGTAGCTCTGGGAGCAGGAGCTTCCTACGGGTACAGCCTTTTTGCCCTTTTCGCCATGACGGACGCCCAGATGCGGGGTGATCTGGAGGCAGTGATGTCCTATATGCATGAGTTCTACTTTGAGTCGGCGGCCATGATCCTGACCCTGATCACGGTGGGCAAGATGCTGGAGGCCCGTTCCAAGGGGCGGACTACCGACGCCCTGAAGAGCCTGATGAAGCTGGCGCCCAAGACGGCCACCCTTGTGCGGGATGGGAACGAGATCCAGGTGTCGGTGGATCAGGTGCGCAAAGGAGATATCTTCCTGGTCCGGCCGGGAGAAAATATCCCGGTGGACGGGGTGGTGCTGGACGGGATCAGCGCGGTCAATGAATCGGCTCTGACAGGTGAGAGTATCCCGGTGGATAAGGAAGTGGGAGACCCGGTGTCCGCAGCTACGCTGAATCAGTCCGGGTTCCTGAAGTGCCAGGCCTCCCGGGTGGGCGAGGATACCACCCTCTCCCGGATCATCCAGATGGTCAGCGACGCGGCGGCCACCAAGGCGCCTATCGCCAAGGTGGCGGACCGGGTATCCGGCGTGTTTGTGCCGGCGGTGATCGGCATCGCCGCAGTTACCATCCTGGTTTGGCTTATGGCGGGACAGACGGCAGGCTTCGCCCTTGCCAGAGGGATCTCCGTGCTGGTGATCAGCTGTCCCTGCGCCCTGGGACTTGCCACTCCGGTGGCTATCATGGTGGGCAACGGGATGGGGGCCAAAAACGGGATCCTCTTTAAGACGGCGGTCTCTCTGGAAGAGACCGGGAAGATGGAGATCGTGGCGCTGGACAAGACCGGGACCATCACCAGCGGAGAGCCCAGGGTTACCGATCTCCTTCCGGCGGAAGGGGTGACGGAAGAAGAACTTCTGACCCTGGCCTGGTATCTGGAGAAGAAAAGCGAGCATCCCCTGGCCCGGGCAGTGATCCAGAGGGCGGAAGAAACAGGACTTGCCGGTGGGCCTGAGATTGCTGATTTTCAGGCGGTGGCCGGAAACGGCCTGTCCGGACGGCTGGGAGAAGACCGGCTTATAGGCGGAAACCTGAAGTTTATCCGGGAGTATGCAGAAGTCCCTGCAGACCTTCAAAGGAAGGCACAAGGGCTGGCGGAGGAAGGAAAGACCCCTCTGTTCTTTGCCAGGAACGGACGTCTTGCAGGGATCATTGCCGTGGCGGACGTGATCAAGGAGGACAGCCCCCGGGCAGTGAAAGAGCTGCAGAATATGGGGATCCGGGTGGTCATGCTCACCGGAGACAATGAGCGCACAGCCCGGGCTATCGGCCGTCAGGCGGGAGTGGACGAGGTGATCGCCGGCGTTCTCCCGGAAGGCAAGGAGAGCGTGATCCGCAGACTGAAGAAACAGGGCAAGGTGGCCATGGTGGGAGACGGGATCAACGACGCCCCGGCCCTTACCAGAGCCGATATGGGGATCGCCATCGGCGCAGGCACCGATATCGCCATCGACGCAGCGGACGTGGTGCTGATGAAGAGCCGCTTAAGCGACGTGCCCGCGGCCATCCGGTTAAGCCGGGCTACGCTGCGCAATATCCATGAGAACCTGTTCTGGGCCTTCTTCTACAACGTGATCGGGATCCCCCTGGCGGCAGGCGTGTGGTTCCCGCTGCTGGGACTGAAGTTGAACCCCATGTTCGGGGCGGCGGCAATGAGCCTGTCCAGCTTCTGCGTGGTGACCAATGCGCTGCGGCTGAACTGGTTTGATATGCATGACGGAAAAAAAGACAAAAAGATCAGATCCATAGATCTGTCAGAAGAAAAGGAGGAAGAAAAAATGAAGAAAACCATGAAGATTGAGGGAATGATGTGCGGACACTGTGAGGCAAGAGTGAAGAAATGCCTGGAAGCGCTGTCCGAGGTAGAGGAGGCGGTAGTAAGCCACGAGGCAGGGACCGCTGTTGTGACCTTAAGTGGTGAGATCGCCGATGAGGTGCTGAAGAAGACGGTGGAGGATCAGGACTACAAGGTGCTGGAGATCCAGTAGAAAAGGGTCATATTTTCCGGCGGCAGGTATTACATTAGTAGTAACCATGGTATATGGAGCGTTGCGGATGAAACGAATTCTGGCTCTGCTGCCCGGACTGGTCCTTTTGGCTCAGCTGTGGGCGCAGCCGGTGCTGGCGGCAGATCTTGGGCAACTCCTACTGCAGGAAGAAGAGACCAAAGAGACAAAAGAGAAGGCGGACGGCGCGGAACTTCAGTTATCTGCGCCGTCCGCCTTATTGATGGAAGCCTCCACCGGGCAGGTGATCTATGAGAAAAATCCGGATGATCCACTTCCTCCTGCCAGCGTGACCAAAGTGATGACCCTGCTCCTGATCTTCGACGCCCTGGAAGAAGGTAAGATCCATCTGGAGGACGAGGTGACCACCTCTGAGTACGCGGCCTCCATGGGCGGATCCCAGGTGTTCCTGGAACCGGGAGAGATACAGACGGTGGATACTCTGATCAAGTGCATCGCCGTGGCCAGCGCCAATGACGCCTGTGTGGCCATGGCGGAGAAGGTCTGCGGAAGCGAAGAGGCATTTGTGGAAGAGATGAATCAGCGGGCGAAAGAGCTTGGGATGGAGAACACCACTTTCGTCAACTGCAACGGCCTTGACGTAGAGGGACATCTGACTACGGCAAGGGATATCGCCCTTATGTCCCGGGAACTGATCACTTCCTATCCCCAGATCCGGGATTACTGTATGATCTGGATGGAGGACATTACCCACACTACCAGGAAGGGGACTTCCACCTTTGGACTTTCCAACACCAACAAGCTGGTGCGCCACTACGAGTACGCCACAGGATTAAAGACCGGTTCCACCAGCAAGGCGGGCTTCTGTATCTCTGCTACAGCCGAGAAGGAAGGGATGGAGCTGATCGGGGTGATCATGGCGGCCAGGACCAGTAAGGAGCGGACGAAAGATGCGGTGGCCCTTCTCAACTACGGGTTTGGGAAATGCAACAGATATGCGGAGGACAGCGTTCCCCGGACGAATCCGGTGCAGGTTGCACGGGGTGTGAAGGATCACGTGGAGACCATCCAGAAGGAGCCCTTTGTCTATCTGGATACCGCCGGAGCGGATCTAAGCGCCATAGAGCGGAAGGAAGAACCGGTGACAGACCGGGCTGCTCCGGTGGAGAAGGGAGAGAAGGTGGGGGAGGCTGTCTATACGCTGGATGGAAGGGAGATCGGCCGGGTAGATATCCTTGCGGCAGAGTCGGTGGCAGGGGTGAGCATGAAAAGCGCGGCACAGGAGGCGGTCCGGTGGTATCTTCTGTAAACAACCGGGAGAAAAAAGCGGGCCAGAGAGGTCAGGAATCTCTCTGGCCCGCTTTTTTCCTGCCTGGAAGGCAGAGAAGACAGATCCCAAACACCCAGATCTGGCTTGCCAGCAGACCCCACAGGTATCCTTTTATGCCAAAGACCGGGATTAAAAGGAAGACGCCGCCGATCCGCAGAGCCAGGCTGGAGGCGTTGATAAGAAAGGTGTGGACAGTCTTACCCAGTCCGTTCAGGATGCTGACAAGGGTATTGTTGACGTAGAGGAAGGGGCAGATCCAGGACAGGGTCAGGATAAAGCTTCCGGCCAGAGGACTGTGGAACAGGAACCGGCCCAGCCACTCCCCGAAGGCCAGCAGGGTTACCTGGCACAGACACCCCAGCAGGACGCAGGAGGAGACAGACTGGCGGATGATCCGGGCAAGTCCCTGCCGGTTGCGGGCTGCCTGGATCTGCGCCACGGTGGGAAGGAGCATGGTGGATAAAGAATTGGTGATGGCGGACGGAAAGAGGATGAGGGGAAGGGCCATTCCGGTAAGGACGCCGTAGATACTTAAGGCTTCCCGGGAAGTCATGCCGTAGGCCTGCAGGCAGAGAGGGATAGATACTGCTTCCACACTTTGCAGAATGTTAAGCGAGACCCGGCTGGCAGTAAGAGGAAGGGAGAAGGACACCAGTTCCCGGAGCGCTCCCCATCTGACGGGCGGAAGGGAGAAGGGGCGCTTCTTCCGGGGAGAGGAAGGTTCCCTGGAACGGAGCATCTGCAGGCTGTAGGCAGAGGAAGCGATCTCCCCCATGACCAGGCCCGCCACAGCGACGGAGATCCCGAAGGGAGCGCCAATCTTCATTCCGATCTGGCAGAACAGGAAGACGGACAGGATCCGCACCGCCTGTTCGATCAGCTGGGAGACAGCAGGAACACGGGTGGACCTGCGCCCCAGATAATATCCCACGATGCAGCTGTGAAGGGCGGCAAAGGGGAAGGCATAGGAGAGGATCACAAGGAACTGGGCGCAGCGGGGCTCCTGAAGGAAAGTCTGGGCGATCCACCCGGAGAAGCGCTGAAGGAAGAGAGCACAGCAGCAGGAGGCAGTCAGGGTGAGAAGGATGGCGGCGCGCAGAAGTTCCCGGGCTTCTGCTTCCCGGCCGGAGGCGATCCTTCCCGCCACGCAGCGGGAGAGGGCAGTCTGGATGCCGGAGCAGGTCAGGGAGAAACAAAGGGCATAGACGGGAAAGATCAGCTGGTAGAGCCCTACGCCTTCCTCGCCGAAAGTGTGGCTTAAGAAGATCCGGAAGAAAAACCCCATGAACCGGGTGGCGAAGCCAGTCAGGGTGAGAATGAACGTGCCTTTGAGCAGGAGATGTTTTCTGGACATAGATACCTCGCAGGAGGATCCCCTGGAAGGGGATTTTTTATTATGTATATTTGCAGGAACACCTTGACAGAACGGGAAAGGGGTGATATTCTACTGTTGGAAATCCTAGTAAAAGAGTAGGAATTAAAAA
>UMJL01065207.1_pt1 | contig 18969 bp, 15 predicted proteins | sample 1966071 | NCBI WGS metagenome assembly UMJL01 (sample SAMEA4836148, study PRJEB28245) | human gut metagenome | biome: gut microbiome; material: fecal sample | place: Denmark | collected 2008
GCAGCAGAAGAACCGACTCGTCCTCGGCGTCGAGATGCTCCAGAACTTCGGCCAGTACAACCCCCAGGGCGACCGCTTCCTGAGCGACGTCAAACCCCTGATGTACTACCGCTTCAAGACGGCCAACGTCCAGGCCAACGCCGGTATCTTCAACCGCAGGGAGCTCATGGGCGACTACTCGTCGGCCTTCTTCAGCGACTCGACCCGCTTCTACCACAACCGTCTGTCGGGATTCCTCGGCCGCTACGTCTCCACCCAGCGCGAAAAGACCTACGTCGAGATGGCCATCGACTGGGAGGGCATGTACTCCGAGGCCTCGCGCGAGATGTTCCGCATCCTCTCCGCCGGCCGCTACACGACCTCGCGCGGATTCTACTTCGGATACGCCTTCTCGATGTTTCACTTCGCCGGATCGAAGCTCAACGAAAACGTCACCGACAACCTGCTCCTGAACCCCTACGTAGGGTGGGAGTTCAACGCCTTCCTCGACTTCGACATCCAGGGCGGACTGCTCTTCGCCCCGCAGCGCGGCCGCAGCGTCGACCACACCTGGCGCAAGCCCTACGGCGGACAGCTCGACGTCACGATCTCGAAATGGGGCGTCAAGATCGAGAACAACCTCTACGTGGGCAAGAACCTCCAGCCGCTGCGCAACGCGATCGCCAACCCCACGACAGGCATCACCTACAGCCAGGACGGCCTCTATGCCGGCGAACCCTTCTACGCAACGACCGAACATATCTACAACCGCACGTGGGTCGGCTACGACCGCACGTTCTTCAACGACACGCTGCGCGTCGAGGCCGGCATGGTCTTCCACTACGACGGCACCGGCCTGGGTACGCAGCAGGTCGTGCAGCTCAGCGTCCGCTTCGGAGAGACGCTCTACGACCCGATGAAGCACCCGCGCACCCGCTCCGGGCGCTAAACGAACGCTCAGCCAAAACTGCCGCCGGCCGTTCCGACAGGAGTGCCGGCCGACCCGCAGGCGATCAATAAACAAACAGGGTTCATCATGAAGGAATTACTTCGAAAAATCGTGGTTCCGCTGGTGATGCTCGCCATCGGGACGACTGCCACAGCTCAGGACAAACTCCTTCTGCTGACGCAGAGCAATCTGGGATACACCGCCCAGACGTGGTTCTACAGCGGTTCGGGCAACGAACTGCAGGAGGATCAGATCCAGTCCAACTGGGACGAAGGACGCCGCATCACCTCGGCCGCCCATACGACGAAGGGATGGTTTGTCACCATGGCCAAAAATACCGGACTGACCTACCAGACCTATCACTACGGCAAGGAGTGGCCCGGCGACTGGATCAAACAGAACCGCAACGAAGGCTGCTACATCACCACCATCGCCTCGAACCGCACCAAGTGGTTCATCGTCCTCTCGAAAGGGACGGGATATACCGACCAATGCACGTTCGGCTACGACGACTGGTCGGAGAATGCCGACCGGATCCGCAACCTGTGGGACGAGGGCTACTGCATCACCCAGGCTACCTATACCGGCAGCAACTGGTTCATCGTCATGAGCCGGAACTCCGGCTACGACCGCCAGAGATACTTCTGGGGCTCGTCCTTCGACGAGATCGACCCGAAGATCCGCAAACAGTGGGACGATGGATACTCCATCACCCTGCTGGAGTTCGGTGATGGCGAGTACTTCGTCGTCTCGTCGACCTTCAAGGACAACAGCCACGACGCCCAAACCTACATCATCAACCCCTCGCAGCCCAAGGAGTTCATCGCCCAACAGTGGGACAACAGCCAGGATATCGCCTACGTCGGCGGCGGGTATGAGGATTCGGGCAGCCAGCCGGCAAGTCCGGCCGCAAACAACACGACATCAAATCCGGGAAACACGGTCAATACGGGCAATTCGTGGCGCCAGCAGCTGCCCAACGGCGGCTACTGCGACTACACGCGGAATGCCGACGGATCGTACTCGACGCTGACCGTCATCCCCTGCACGTGGTGCCACGGTACGAAAATCTGCTCGGTCTGCCACGGTACGGGCGGCGTCATGGGTTACGGCGGCATCTGGTATCCCTGCACAGCGTGCGGCGGCTCGAAGAACTGCCGCAACTGCAACGGACAGGGTTTCACGACGATGGTCGGCAGGATCCAGAACGGGGTCGGGATCGGTTACGACAGCAACGGACATGCACACCTGGGTGCGGGCGGCGGCAATTCCGAATCAGAGGAGCGCTCCGAGAGTTCGACTCCGTCACGCGACAGCGGCAATGACTACATCGACATCATCCAGTACTCGCCCAGCTACACCGGCAAGGACGAATACATCTACTGCCCGATCTGTGACGAAGTAGCTCCGCGCCACACCCACATCAAGAAACGCTATTGATTGAACTCCCCTCCACCGGGCCGCAACCGGAAACGTCCGGCGGCAGCGACGACGCGCCCGTACGCCCCCGGCAAACCGATGTTCGGGGTGCGGCTGAAGATTTTTTCGGGGGCCGATGCAAAGTTCTTCCGCCCGACCGCACAAACCTCCGAGAAAAAACGTACTTTTGCACTACGATAACGATACAAAATCAGTAAGAACAAACAATATGGCAAGCGAAACCAACGAAACCCGGGAGAAGTCGCTGAACTTCCTCGAAGAGATCATCGAAGAGTCCATCGCCAACGGCGTCAAGGAGATCCAGACCCGATTCCCGCCCGAACCCAACGGATACCTCCATATCGGTCACGCGAAGAGCATCTGCATCAACTTCGGTCTGGCCAAGAAATACGGCGGCAAGTGCAACCTGCGCTTCGACGATACGAACCCCGTCAAGGAGGATGTCGAGTATGTCGACTCGATCAAGCGCGATATCCACTGGCTCGGCTTCGACTGGGCGCTGGAGCGCTATGCGTCGGACTATTTCGACCAGCTTTACGAATGGGCCATCGTCCTGATCAAGAAGGGGCTGGCCTATGTCGACGACCAGACCCAGGAACAGATCCGCGAAAACCGCGGTACGGTCTCCGTTCCGGGTACTCCCTCGCCGTGGCGTGACCGCTCGGTGGAGGAGAACCTCGACCTGTTCCAGCGCATGAAGGCCGGCGAATTCCCCGACGGCTCGAAGGTCCTCCGCGCGAAGATCGACATGGCTCACCCCAACATGCTCTTCCGCGACCCGATCATGTACCGCATCATCCACGCCGAACACCACCGCACGGGCAACAAATGGTGCATCTACCCGATGTACGACTACGCCCACGGCCAGAGCGACTCGATCGAGCACATCACCCACTCGATCTGCACCCTCGAGTTCGACGTTCACCGTCCGCTCTACGACTGGTTCATCCAGGCACTGGGCATCTTCCCGTCGCACCAGTACGAATTCGCACGGCTGAACCTCACCTACACGCTCATGTCGAAACGCCGCCTGCTGAAACTCGTCCAGGAGGGTGCCGTCATGGGTTGGGACGACCCCCGCATGCCGACGATCTGCGCCCTGCGACGCAAGGGCTATACGCCGGCTTCGGTGCGCAACTTCGCCGAGATGGTCGGCGTGGCCAAGCGTGACAACGTCATCGACCTCGCCAAACTCGAATACTGCGTACGCGAGGATCTGAACAAGGTGGCCGAACGCCGCATGGCGGTGCTGAACCCCCTGAAGGTGACCATCACGAACTACCCCGAAGGCAAGACCGAGACGTTCACGGCGGTGAACAACCCCGAGAACGAGGCGGCCGGCACGCGTCAGGTTCCCTTCTCGCGCGTGCTCTACATCGAGCGCGACGACTTCATGGAGAATCCCCCGAAGAAGTTCTTCCGCCTGCAGCCCGGCGGCGAGGTGCGCCTGCGCTATTCGTACCTGATCAAGTGCGAGGAGGTCGTCAAGGATGCCGAGGGCAACATCACGGAGCTGCTGTGCACCTACGACCCGATGTCGGACAACGGCTCGTCGAGCGACGGCCGCCGCGTGAAGGGCGTCATCCACTGGGTATCGGCCCAGGATGCGGTCGAGGCTGAGATCCGCCTCTTCAACCCGCTCTTCACGAAGGAGAACCCCGACGACGTCGAGGAGGGTCAGACCTGGGAGGACAACCTCAACCCGGAGTCGATGGTCAAGATCAAGGGCTATCTGGAGCCGTCGCTGCGCGAGATTCCCGTGGGTCAGGCCGTGCAGTTCGAGCGCGTGGGCTACTTCTGCCCCGATACGGACTCGACGCCCGACCATCTGGTCTTCAACCGCACCGTGACGCTCAAGGACTCCTGGGCCAAGATCAACAAATAGGATCGGCCGGACGTCCACTCAACCGAAAAGAGGCGGAGATTCGCAGGAATCTCCGCCTCTTTTCGTATCCAGATGAGGTCATTCGGATGCCTTCCGCGAGGAGGCTTCGTTTCTTCGCAGGGGCAATAAGACATTATATTCGTGTATCTCCCCGTGGATCCAGGCGACATCCCATACCGATGCTTCGCGGAAGGCCTTGCAGGCCCGTTGCAACAACGGATCGGAAAAGTCCTGTATGATCACGTTTCCCATAGTAAGTCTTGCACGCTTAATCCGAACCGGGCGCCCTGTGGAATCCGGAACAAACCGCACGGAGAGGAGCAACGGTGAGGGCAGCGAATCCACAGGTCCGAGGTCATGGAAAGCTTTGGAAATCAGATGGACATTCTCTTGTAAACTGGGATCTCGCTTGCTCACCCAATTTCTGAAACTGCGGATCTGTCCGACACGGCCCGCTTTAACGGAGGCCGTCCATTCCTCCTCGTAAAAGCAGCGATCCCAGACAAAGACCATCTCTCCCCGGCCGTAACAGATCTCGCCGCTGAACCACGATGCACGGACCCGTCCCCCTTCGGCCCGTTTCGGGAAGAGTTCCGCGGCCGTAAAAAGAGGTTCATCATCAATAGAGACCAACTGTTCGAGCCACAGCTGCCCCTCCTCCAGCCGCCAACAACCCACATAGCCGCGCCAGCAGCCCGAACAAATAGGGGCATTGGCCGCTTTCAGGCGCGCGTCAAGACGCATCCGCATCGTACTGTCGGCATACTCAAGCGGGTAGGCAAACATCGACAGCGTATCGTTCCCCACAATCAATCGTTCGGGAAACTGTATCGTGGCAAACGACGGCACCGTGATCCACAATGCCGCCAGCAGGAAAAGGATCCGTTTCATGACTCTTCAGGATGGTTTGGCCGGAATAAAGATACGTTTTTTTTCACCGGGCAGTCAATCCCTTCCACAAAAAATGTGCGGGTGAAGCCTCTCCGAGATCTTCACCCGCACATCTGTCTATAAAATCCGCTGTTTCGGCCCGTAACCCTACATCATCCGCCCGAACGTGCGGCTGCCCAACAGGTAGCGCAGCACGATCGAACCGCGATAGATGTGCTGTGCCTCGGCCTTGCGTGCGGAGCGGATCGCCTGCCGCTTTTCAGCCAGTGCACCGTGCCAGCGGAGGAAATCACGCCACGCCCGGAAAACCGCCCGGAAGTTGTCGGCCCGCCCCTGCGCCAGATACGACAGCGCTGCCAGCAGGTCGAGCACCGGCCGCACCACGGCCACCAGCAGCCGCTGCACGGGAGTCGAACACTTGTAGAGCATCGCCAGGTTGTTGCGGTGATTGTAGAAGACCTTCGACGGAGAATCGGTCTGCAGCGTCCCGCCGCCGAGGTGGTAGACCCTACTCTCGGGGACCACCCGCACGCGGTAGCCCGCCAGCTGCATCCTCCAGCAGAGGTCGATCTCCTCCATGTGGGCGAAGAAGTCGTCGTCGAAGCCCCCCAACCGGTGGAAGAGTTCGGCCCGGCAGCAGAAGGCCGCCCCGCTCACCCAGAACAGATCGCGCGCATCGTCGTACTGGCCGCGGTCCTCCTCCACCGTGCGCAGGATCCGCCCCCGGCAGAAGGGGTAGCCCAGGTAGTCGATATACCCGCCCGAGGCCCCGGCGTATTCGAACATCGTGCGCACCTCCGACGAGATGAGTTTCGGCGAGACGACCGCCACATCGGGATGGCGGTCGAGACACTCCACCAGCGGTTCGAGCCACCCCGCCGGCGTCTCCACATCGGAGTTCAGCAGGACGTAGTAATCGGCCTCGATCCGCTCGAGAGCGCGGTTGTAACCGCCGGCAAATCCGTAGTTGCGATCCATGCGGAGCACCCTCACCGACGCAAATTCGCGCTCCAGCACCCCGACGGAGTCATCCGTCGAGCCGTTGTCAGCCACGATGACCTCGACTCCGGCCGGGGCCGCCGCAACGACCGACGGCAAAAAACGACGCAGATGAGCTACGCCGTTCCAGTTCAGTATGACGATCTTAACGACTGACATTTCGTTTGTGTTTCCAACGCCGGTGCGACCAGATCCACAGTTCGGGCTGCCGGCGGATCTCCGCCTCGAGCAGGCGGACATAGCGTTCCGTAATTTCATTCTCGGCGACCTCCTCCTCACCGTCGTAGATCGGCTCGAACGACATCTCGTAACGGCCGCGCGCCAGACGCTCCATCCGCACGAAGTAGACCGGCAGATGACACCGTACGGCCAATTTCTCGCCGCCGTCGAAGAAGATCGTATCCTGATTGAGGAAGTGGAACCAGTGGCTGTCGGGACGTCGCGGCGGGTTCTGGTCGGCAATAAGTCCCATCACAAGATTCTTGCCACGGAATCCCTTGCCGCGGTTGCGCAGGTAGAAGCGCAGACACTCCTTCATGGCCACCGTCGTGGCGTGGTCGCCGTTGCGCAGCCGCTGGTAGAGGGCCTCCATGATTGGGCTCCGCAGCGGATGATAGACCGCCACGACGATCTGCGACGGCACGTAGAGCCCCCAGAACGAGCAGTACTCCCAGCATCCGTAATGGGCCGTCATGGCGATCCAGTCGCGCCCCTCGACCTTGCGCAGATGCTCCTCCAGCCCCCGTACCGTCAATGCCGCACGCCCCTTTTCGGGGGTCAGGTGGGCCAGATCGAGCGTATCGACGAAGATCTCGGCCAGCGTGCGGTAGAAGCGGCGCCGGATTCGGGCCAGTTCACGTTCGTCCTTCTCCGGGAACGAGTTGCGCAGGTTGGTCCGCACCACCGCCATCCGGTAGCGGACCACGTAATAGAGCAGCACGTAGAGCAGATTCTCCACGACATGATACTTGAACCAGCGGGGCATCAGCGAGAAGAGATAGGCCGAGATCCACAGGGCCTCGAGCGCCACACGCTGCATGAAATTCAAGTCCGTCCGTTTCATCATCCGCCCGATATCAGGGTTCCACGAAGAGTTTCACATTGTCGACCTTGGTGCGGATCCGCAGCCAGTTGCGGAGCGTCGTCTCGTCGAGCGGCCGGGAGGGGTCCTTGCGCGTCACCACGCACACCAGCATCGTGTCGCGCGGCGTACCCGCGACATCGAACGTGATGCCCTTGGTCAGCGATACCGCCTGCACGTTCTCCATCAGCGAGCCGATCTCGCGCGAGACGTCGTTCACCTCGACATCCGACACGCGGTAGCGCCTGAGCTGGGCGCTCATCTCGTCGATGCGGCGGTTCTTCTCCTCGAGCAGCTCCTGGTAGCTCTGCTGCAGCGACGCCACATCGATCCGGTCCTCCGTATTGGCCTGGCGCACGATGAGTTCCGTATGGTCGAGTCCGTGGCCGGCAAGCTGCGCCCGCGCATTCTCGATCACCTGGTCGCTCAGCGGTTCGCCGATGAGCAGCAGCTCGATCCGCGATTCCTTGTGGGCGTAGTGCTTGTTGCACTCGATGACGCGCGTCTGCGGGAAGTTGAAGACCTGCGACACGTATTTGTCCGCCGCCGCCTCGAAGAGCGAAACCTGCACCATGTGGAAGCCGATCACCACACTCGGGATGAAGGTCACCAGCGTGATGGCCATCATCAGCCGCTTGACCTTGCGTTCACGCGCCTTGTCGATGAAGACCTTCTTTTCGTAGCCCAGGAAACGAACCATCACGTAGGTGGCCAGGGCGATGAAGACCGAGTTGATAAAGAAAAGGTAAAACGCACCGAAGAAGAAGCGGAACTGTCCGGTAGCCAGACCGAAACCGGCCGTGCAGAGGGGCGGTATGAGTGCCGTAGCGATCGCCACGCCCGGGATGACGGTCGACGTACGGTCCTGACGCGTTTGGGCGACGATGCCCGCCAGACCGCCGAACAGGGCGATCAGCACGTCGTAGGTCGTCGGCACGGTGCGGGCCAGCAGCTCGCTGCTGTTCGACGAGAGGGGTGAGATGAAGAAGTAGACCGTCGAGGTGACGATGGCGACGATGAACATCAGCGCCAGGTTGCGCAGCGAGCGCTTCATCAGTTCGAAGTCGTTGATTCCCAGCGAAAGCCCCACGCCCATGATCGGGCCCATGATCGGCGAGATGAGCATGGCGCCGATGATCACGGCGGCCGAATTGACATTCAGGCCGAGCGAGGCGATCATCGTGGCGAAGATCAGCACCCAGAGGTTCACCCCGCGGAACTCCACCCCTTTCGAGATGTTGGCCACCACTTCGTCGCGCTGGGCCTTGTCGTCCTCCAGATTGAACCGTCCGCGGAGGAATTCGCGCAATTCGCTCACCCACGCCGCAAAGCTGCGCGGGGCAGCCGTCGGATTCTCCGCCGTATCGTTTTTCTGTTCTTTCATCATTTGTTGTATTCCTGATTGTCAGCCCCCGGCACCTCCTCCGCATCATCGGAGTTCTCCGCCGCGAGGCGGCGGCGCGGCTTGCCGGCCACCACGATCACGAATTCACCCTTGGGTTCGTGCGCACGGAAGTAGTCGAGCACCTCGGCCACGCTGCCGCGCACCGTCTGCTCGAACTTCTTGGTCAGCTCGCGCGACACCGACACCGGGCGGTCCGCCCCGAACGTCTCGGCAAACTGTTCGAGACACTTCACCACGCGGTAGGGCGATTCGTAGAAGATCATCGTGCGCTCCTCGTCGGCCAGCGACTGGAGATGTTTAGTCCGTCCCTTCTTCTGCGGGAGGAAGCCCTCGAAGCAGAAGCGGTCGCACGGGAATCCGCTCTGCACCAGCGCCGGAATCAGCGCCGTGGCACCGGGCAGCGTCTCGACCTCGATCCCGGCCTCGACGCACGTACGCACGAGCAGGAAGCCCGGATCGGAGATGCCCGGCGTTCCGGCATCCGAGACCAGCGCAGCGTCGTGTCCCGCGGCGATCGTCTCGGCAACCATCTGCACCGTGGCGTGTTCGTTGAACTTGTGGTGGGAACGGAGTTTCTGCTCGATACCGAGGTGTTTGAGCAGGAAGGAGGTCGTGCGCGTATCCTCGGCCAGCACGAAGTCCACCTCGCGCAGGACCTTCACCGCACGCAGCGTGATGTCGTCCAGATTACCAATCGGGGTGGGTACGATATAGAGTTTGGCCATGCCGTCAAGCGAATTTGCGTTCGAGAAGGTCCATCATCAGTTTGGCGCCGTCGGAGTTGGGATTCCAGGCGTAGTGTTCGGCGATGAAGATCATGCAGTCGTCGAGATCCTCGAAGCGGTTGAGCCGGTCGAGGGCCCGGTCGCAGGCTGCCGCATCATCCCCGAAGAGGTCGCGGATCAGCAGGAAGCGGTCGTTCAGACCGATAGCCTGCCGCAGGTCGGTGACCGGTTCGCTGCGGCGCAGCTCCGACGCCATGTCCCGCGGCGGAGTGATCGTATCGGCCAGCGTCTGCACGTCGTGGTTGATCACCTCGCCCAGCACGGCGCTGCCCTGCATCTCGGCGAACTTTTCCGAGAGGGTCTCCCCTCCGACCGGACTCTCCGCCCCGGCCTGCGAGTGATTCGGACGGCGAACCGGCTCCGAGAATCGCGTCGGCTCCGAGCTCCTCCGGGAATCGGCATCCTCGGCCACATCATCCCCTTCGGAAAGCGATTCGACGGTCAACTCCTCGAAGGCCGAATCCACGTCGATCGGCGTCTCGTCCCGCTCCTCGGGCGACTCCGTCTCTTCCGTTTCGGAGTCCAACGGCATGGTCTCTACCTCGGCCTTTCCGGCTTCGATATCCGTTTTTTCGATCCTGATATCGGTCTTTTCGGTTTCGGAGTCGGCCGCCGCCTCTGCAACAGCCGCCGAAGCCCTCTCTCGGTCCCCGGCTACAACGGCATCCTCCGTTTCGGCCGCTTCATCTTCCGAAGCGGCAACGTTCACCGTTTCGGGTTCGGCGCCCTCTTCGGATCCGACCTCGGAGACCGGTGCGGATTCAGCCGGGGAGGCTGTCTGCGGATTTTCGGCTTTCGCAACCTCCGCCACGTCGGCCTCCGCCCCGTCAACGGTCTGTTCCCCGACCTCTACGGCCGGAGTTTCCGTCTTTTCAAGCTCGGACTCCGCATCCACGGACGATTCCGTCCCGGCCGAATCCCGGGCCGGATCTTCCGGTAATTCTTGATTTTCAATCGAATCTATCTCGACACCCGGCGTATCACCAACCGGTTTCTCCGCAACGGTCTCCGATCCGACAGGCATCGACTCTATGGACTCGCCGGCGGGCTTCACCTCCGGCTCCTTGACTGCGCATTCCGCTACCGGCTGCTCCGCAGCGGCGGATTCTGGACGGGCCGTTGCCGGCTCTTCGATATCAATCGGGGTGCGCTCGATCGGGCGCAGCTGCTGATCGACCGCCTGCTTCGCTCCGGTACGCCGCGACGGGCTCGAAACCCGCTCGACCTCCGGCGAAGGGTCATACAGTGACATGATCACCCGCTGCTTGTGGCGGTGACGCAGCACCTCGTCATCCTCCAGCCCGAAGAGGGTCGGCGCCCCGCGGCGCGATCGCTCCGTCGGTTCGGGAAGGGGATCCAGCGTCACGGCCGGCTCCACATCGAGGGTCTCGACCGGCCCGGCAGGTTCCGACACCCGGGATTCGGATTCAGCCGTCGCCTCGTCCGTCGGCCGGACCTCCTCCGCACGGGAGGCATCCGAAGCCTCGGCGGCGGCCGCATGAGTCGCTCCACTCACCGCTCCATCCGTCGGCCCGGCCGTTGCCTCGGCCGCCGGGTCGACCCGGCCGGCCGGCTCCACGAAGATCGGGCCCGCAGGCTCGTCCAGCCCGGGAAAACCGTCCAGCGAGAGCACCTGGCCCAGATCGATCGATTCGGGCTGCTCATCCGCCCCGTTGGCCGACGCTTCGTCAGCCGCCGCCGACACCACACCGGCGAAACGGATCGCCTCGTACAGTTTGCGCAATTTCTCCAGGGCCAGGTCGCGCTCCACGGCCGGTATTTCATCGCGCTGCGCCCACTCGTCGAGCAGGGTCGACACCTTGCGCAGTTCGTCGCGTAACGTATTCCAATCCATCGTCCGAACAGTTTAGACCTTCAAAGATACGCATAAACCTCCGTACGGCAAAACAATCCCGTCGATAATTTTCCACAACGGCCCCGGCGAGCGATTTTCGCACCTGCAAAGCGACTCAACTCAAATAAAATCGCTATCTTTGCCCTGCGAATAACAAAACTCGAAATACATGGCATTACAATGCGGCATCGTCGGTCTGCCGAACGTGGGCAAATCGACGCTTTTCAACTGCCTGTCCAACGCAAAGGCCCAGGCAGCCAACTTCCCCTTCTGCACCATCGAACCCAACGTCGGCGTCATCACCGTGCCCGACCAGCGGCTGATCCGCCTCGCCGAGATAGACAAACCCAAGCGGGTAATCCCCACCACGATCGAGATCGTCGACATCGCCGGTCTGGTCAAGGGCGCCTCCAAGGGCGAGGGTCTCGGAAACAAGTTCCTGGGCAACATCCGCAACACGAACGCAATCATCCACGTGCTGCGCTGCTTCGACAACGGAAACATCACCCACGTCGACGGTTCGATCGACCCCGTGCGCGACAAGGGAATCATCGACACGGAACTCCAGCTGAAGGATCTCGAGACGGTCGAGAACCGCCTGGCCAAAACCCAGAAACAGGCCACCTCGGGCGGCGACAAGAATGCCAAACGCGCCGTCGAACTGCTGCTGCAGTACAAGTCGGTGCTCGAACAGGGACGCTCGGCCCGCACCGTGGAGCTCGACAAGGAGGACCGCAAACTGGTCGCCGATCTCAACCTGCTGACCGACAAGCCGGTACTCTACGTCTGCAACGTCGACGAGAAGAGCGCCGCCACGGGCAACGCCTACACCGAAGCCGTGCGTGAGGCCATCGCCGACGAGAAGGCCGAGATGCTCGTCATCGCCGCCGCCACCGAGGCCGACATCGCCGAACTGGAGAGCTACGAGGAGCGGCAGATGTTCCTCGAGGATCTCGGACTCGAGGAGTCGGGCGTGGCGCGGCTGATCAAGGCGGCCTACAAACTGCTCAACCTCGAGACGTTCTTCACCACCGGAGCCGACGAAACCCGTGCCTGGACCTACTCGCGCGGCATGAAGGCCCCGCAGACGGCCGGCATCATCCACACCGACTTCGAAAAGGGATTCATCCGCGCCGAGGTGATCAAGTACGACGATTACGTCACGCTCGGCTCGGAGAAGGCCTGCCGCGACGCCGGAAAGATCGGCATCGAGGGCAAGGACTACGTCGTGCAGGACGGCGACATCATGCACTTCCTCTTCAACGTCTGATCCTCTCCAGAGGACTCCACCAACGACCGTTCCACTAAAAACCTACGACCATGAAAAACTCGAAGTACCTTCTGCTGGCCCTCGCGGCCATCGTCTGCGCCGTCGTGCTCGCACGCGCCTACACCTACAAGTACCGTTCGCAGGATACGATCGTCGTCACGGGTCTGGGCGAGACGGAGTTCACGTCGGACCTGATCGTCTGGTCGGCCGCGATCACGGCCGAAGCCCAGCAGGTCGCCGCCGGATATGCCCAGATCGAACAGAGCAAGGCCAAGGTCCAGCAGTATCTCGAAGCTCAGGGGCTGCCGGCCGATGCCGTGGTCTTCGAGTTCGTCAACGTCGACAAGCAGTTCGACCCGGTCTACAACGCCAACGGCAACTGGGCCGGCCAACGCTTCAAGTGCTACCAGCTGCGGCAGCGCTTCACGGTCGAGTCGCACGACGTGGACCGCGTCGAGACGATCTCGCGCGAAATCTCCTCGCTCATCGCCCAGGGGGTTTCGATCGAGGCCTACGCCCCGGACTACTACTATACGCAGCTCGACGACGTGAAGATGGGGCTGATCGAGACCGCCTCGGCCGACGCCCGGATGCGTGCCCGGAAGATCGCCGAAAATGCCGGCACGAAGATCGGCCGCGTGGCTTCGGCCCGCATGGGCGTCTTCCAGATCACAGGCGCCAACACCAACGAGGAGTTCTCGGCCGGCGGATCGTTCAACACCTCGAGCCGCCAGAAGAAGGCCCGCATCACGATGCGCATCGAATACCGCGTGAAATAAACGACATAACAGCATAACGATTTCTATGGAAAGACCCGTTCGGGTGCGCTTCGCACCCAGCCCCACCGGACCGCTCCACATCGGCGGCGTCCGGACGGCACTCTACAACTACCTCTTCGCCCGTCAGCACAAGGGCACGATGATTCTCCGCATCGAGGATACCGATTCGCAGCGGTTCGTCCCCGGCGCCGAGGAGTATATTCTGGAGTCGCTCAAGTGGTGCGGCATCGAGATCGACGAGGGTGTCGGTGTCGGCGGCCCCCACGCCCCCTACCGCCAGAGCGAACGCCGCGAAATCTACCTCAAGTACGCCCTGCAGCTCGTCGAGGCGGGCTGGGCCTACTACGCCTTTGATACGGCCGAGGAGCTCGACACGCTGCGCCACGAGGCCGAGGCCCGCGGCGAAGCCTTCGCCTACAACTATACGGTCCGCGAGAAGCTCGCCACGTCGCTGGCCCTGCCCGCCGAGGAGGTCCGCAAACGCATCGACCGCGGCGACCAGTGGGTCATCCGCTTCAAGATGCCCGAAAACCAGCTGGTCGAGATGGACGACCTGATCCGCGGCCATGTCGAGGTCAACACCTCGACGCTCGACGACAAGGTGCTCTACAAGTCGGCCGATGCGCTGCCGACCTACCACCTGGCCAATATCGTCGACGACCACCTGATGGAGGTCTCGCACGTCATCCGCGGCGAGGAGTGGCTGCCGTCGCTGCCGCTGCACTACCTGCTCTACAAGGCCTTCGGCTGGGAGGCGACGCAGCCGGCCTTCGCCCACCTGCCGCTGCTGCTCAAGCCCACGGGCGGCGGCAAACTCTCGAAGCGCGACGGCGACAAGATGGGATTCCCCGTCTTCCCGCTCTTCTGGAAGTCGCCCAAGACGGGCGAAACGGCCCGCGGTTACCGCGAGGACGGATACTTCCCCGAGGCGTTCATCAACATGCTGGCGCTGCTCGGCTGGAACCCCGGCACCGAACAGGAGATCTTCTCGATGCAGGAGCTGATCGACAGCTTCTCGCTCGAACGCGTCTCGAAATCGGGCGCCCGCTTCCAGCCCGACAAGGCCAAGTGGTTCAACGCCCAGTACATGCACCACAAGAGCGACGCCGAACTGGCCGTACTCTACCAGCCGATCCTGCGCGAACACGGCATCGAGGTGTCGGACGAGGTGGCCGGCAAGGCGGCCGGAATCATGAAGGAGCGCGCCACGTTCATCACCGATCTGTGGGATCTGACGTCGTTCTTCTTCGTGGCGCCGACCCAGTACGAGGAGAAGCAGACCCGCAAGTACTGGAAGGGGCAGAACCCGACGATCCTGCGCGAGGTGCGCGAGGTGCTGGCCTCGATCGACGACTTCTCGCTCGAGAACACCGAGCGCATCGTCCACGCCTGGATCGAGGAGAAGGGCTACGCCATGGGCCAGGTGATGAACACGCTGCGTCTGGCACTCGTGGGCGCCGGCAAGGGCCCGGGGATGTACGACGTCACGTCGTTCATCGGCAAGGAGGAGTGCCTGCGCCGCATCGACCGCATCCTCGAGGTGCTGCCCCCGGTCGAATAGCCGGCCGGATCCGACCGATAAGCAAACGAACCTGAAAACTACGCATATATGGTCAGTATCGAACAGAACGTGTGGGGGGCCACCCCCGAGGGTGAGGCCATCATCCTCTATACGCTGCGCAACGACAAGGGTGCCGAAGTGCAGCTCTCGAACTACGGAGCGGCGATCGTCTCCGTGAAGATGCCCGACCGCGAGGGGCGCATGGCCGACGTCGTGCTGGGCTACAAGCATCCCGACGGCTACTTCTTCGACGGAGCGGCCGCGGGCAAGAGTGTCGGCCGCTGTGCCAACCGCATCGCCTACGGGCGCATGACGGTCGAGGGCAAGGAGTACCGCCTCGAGGTCAACAACGGGGTGAACCACCTTCACGGCGGAACGAAGAACTTCGCCAACCGCGTGTGGGAGAGCCGCGTGGAGACCAACCGCGTGGTGATGGCCCTCACGTCGGAGGATGGCGACCAGGGCTATCCCGGAGAGCTGTACGTCGAGGCAGCCTTCGATTTCGACGATGACAATGCACTGGAGATCACCTACATGGCCAAGACCACGCAGACGACCGTCGTCAACCTGACGAACCACGTCTACTTCAACCTGGCGGGCGAAAACAGCGGGTCGGTGCTGGATCACGAACTGCAGCTCAACAGTTCGAAGGTGCTCGAAATGAACGAGCGGCAGATCCCGACGGGCCGGCTGCTCGACGTCGAGGGCACGCCGCAGGACTTCCGGACGTTCCGCGCCTTCCGCCCGGGAATCGACTCGGAGTTCAACCACATCCGCGACTTCCGCGGCTACGACCATCCGTTCGTCATCGACGGCTGGAAGCGCGATATTCTGGGTGAGGTGGGCACGCTGCGCGAAACGAAGTCGGGACGCACGGTGACGGTCCTCTCGTCGCAGCCCAGCGTGATGATCTATACGGGCAACTGGCTCTCGGGCGGATGTCCGGAGACCAAATCGGGAGGGCGTTACGAGGATTACGCCGGCGTGGCGATCGAGTGCCAGAACTACCCCGATGCGGTGAACCATCCGGAATTCCCCTCGCCGCTGCTCCACCCGGGCGAATTCTACTGTCAGAAGATCGTCTTCCGCTTCGGCACCTGCTGAGGGGGAGGGGAGATAAAAGCGAAAACGGACGGAAAATTTCCGTCCGTTTTTGTTTTATCCGGCCAGGATCCCGATTCCGATCAGGAGCGCCACCACAAGAAAAAGCGGCCACTGACGCAATCGTCGGTAATGATACGCCGACGACCTTTCGACGGCCAGAGAGAGAAGCCAGCCTGCCGTCCATCCGGCCGTCCATCCGGCAGCAGCGAGCCGCTCGGCAAGGCCCCGCCCGATCCCGGACGTAGCCCCGATAATGACAGCCTGTTTCATGCCGACAAAGATAAAGGAGACCGCCGGGACAGGCGTTGATCGGAATCAAGAAATGCGGACGGTCAGCGGATACGGCGGCGGATGCGGCTCAATGTCTCGGGCCGCACGCGCAGATAGGAGGCCAGCTCCTTGAGTGAAACAAGATTCAACAGATCGGGACAGCGTCGCAGCAGGGTTTCGTAACGCTCCTGCGGCGTGGAGACATAGCACTGCAGCAACCGTTCGTAGACCTCGGCCGACAGATGCTCGGCCAGCCGGCGCCCGAGCCGTTCGTGAGCCGCATCCGCCGCGTAAAAGGCGTCCAGACGTCCGTAGTCGAGACACGACACGCTGCTCCGGCACATCGCCTCGATCCCGACCCACGACCGCAGACCGTTGCTCATCGAGATATAGTCGCCGACGAACTCCCCCGAAAAGGCATACCCCACCACCGAAGCGTTTCCCTCCGCCGTCAGATGCACGTAGCGGAAGGCGCCGCTCGTGACCAGTCCGCAACAGGGGTTGCGCTCGTCCTGCCGGGCAAATGCCTCCCCGGGAAGATAGATCCGGCTGTGCCCCTCCGTCCGGAAAAGTTCGGCCAGCGGAGCAAACTCCGCAGCCGTTATGTAGCGATTGAAGTCCATCGACCGGCAAGATACTATTTTTTTGGCACACGGATTGCTCCTCTGGCGGTAAATCAAACCTTAATCGGAACGAACATGAAAAAATTTCTTCTCTGTCTGCCCCTGCTGGCCCTGCTCGCCGCAGGATTTACGGGCTGCTCCCAGCAGCGCCAATGGAACCACGATCAGCGCAAGGCCATGCGTGAAGCCCTGCGTTCGTACCGCCAGATGGTCTACCTCGACGATCTGACGGATGCCGAGTTCGGCCTCTTCTCCGACCAGGTGGCCGGCACGCTCGAAAACGAATACCCCGTCTACGTGGAGTTCATCCAGATGGAGGGCGTTGACGATACGGTCGACATGGTCATCGTCACGCAGATCGTCGACGAACTCAACGCCGATGCCCGCAACATGCGCCATATCTTCCCCTACAACGTTCTCGTGGCGCAGGGCGTCCTCCCCGAGGGGCTCGACCACGACCAGCTGAAGGCCTTCTACAACTGCTTCGCCTCGAAGGTCAACGCCGCCTACTCGACGATGGATCAGTTCTTCAACGCCATCCTGGCCGACACGACCGACCTCTCGCAGATCAGCCAGATGGAGAGCCAGTGCGCCAACGACCTCTTCAACTGGGAGGTGACCGAGATCGACATCACCGAGACCGTCACCCCGGCTCCGCAGAATACGACCGCTTCCAACCAGTAAAAAGTCCCTTCCATAAGCGGCGAGGGTCTCCCGGACATCCGGGAGACCCTCGTTTTCGTTCGTAAGGGTTGCCTGTGCTACTTGTCGGCGAAGAGCGAGCGGGCGATGCCCATCTCCAGACCGCGCAGCTCGGCCAGACCGCGCAGACGTCCCAGACACGAATAGCCGGGATTGGTCCGCTTGTGGAGGTCGTCGATCATCTGGTGGCCGTGGTCGGGACGCATCGGGATCGAGATCCGGCGGCGCTGTTCAACCTCGAGCAGGGCCTTCATCACCTCGTACATCGGCACGTCACCCTCGAGGTGGTTCGCCTCGTAGAAGTTGCCCTCGGCATCGCGCTGCGTCGAGCGCAGATGGACGAAGTTCACGCGGTCGCCCCAGCGGCGCATCATCCCCGGCAGGTCGTTCCACGGCGAGACGCCCAGCGATCCCGTGCAGAGGCAGAGTCCATTCGACGGGTTGGGAACCGCCTCGACCAACTTGCGAAAATCCTCCTCCGTCGAGAGGATGCGCGGCAGACCGAGGATCGGGAACGGGGGGTCGTCCGGATGGATGGCCAGCACCGCCCCCACCTCGTCAGCAACGGGAGCCACCTCGCGCAGGAAGGCGATCAGATTCTCACGCAGCGTCTCGGCCGTCACCCCCTTGTAACGATCCAGCTCCTTCTGGAACTGCTCGAGGGTGAAGCTCTCCTCCGAGCCGGGGAGTCCGGCGATCATGTTGCGCGTGATGAGCTCGATCTCGGCGGCATCCATCCGCTCGAAACGGGCCCGTGCTGCGGCACGCTCCTCGTCGGTATAGTCCCGTTCGGCCCCGGGCCGCTTCAGGATGAAGAGGTCGAAGGCCACGTAGGCCGCCCGTTCGAAGCGCAGGGCGCGCGATCCGTCGGGGAGTTCGTAGGCCAGATTCGTGCGCGTCCAGTCCAGAACGGGCATGAAGTTGTACGTAATGACGCGGATGCCGCACGTAGCCAGGTTGCGGATCGACTGCTTGTAGTTTTCGATGTAGGGCTGGAAGTTGCCCGTGCGGGTCTTGATGTGTTCGTGGACCGGGATGCTCTCCACCACGGACCACACCAGGCCGGCATCGGCCACCTGCTGCTGCCGACGACGAATCTCCTCGACAGGCCATACCTCGCCGTTGGGAATGTGATGCAGGGCGGTGACGATATCGGTGGCTCCGGCCTGGCGGATATCGGCCAGGCTGACGGGATCATTCGGCCCGTACCAGCGCCACGACTGTTTGCAAAGATACATGATTTTCAATTTTTTTTTTTGCGGGGAGGGTCACCGACCGCAGCACCGTACCGGCACCGTCCGCAGGGCCCCTCCGCGCGATGAAACCCATCAGATCGAGAAGGCGTCGAAACCGCCGTCGACAACGGCCAGCGCCCCCGTCACAAACGACGA
>UMJL01038782.1_pt1 | contig 18869 bp, 17 predicted proteins | sample 1966071 | NCBI WGS metagenome assembly UMJL01 (sample SAMEA4836148, study PRJEB28245) | human gut metagenome | biome: gut microbiome; material: fecal sample | place: Denmark | collected 2008
TCTGTCTTGCTATGCTTACTTGTTCTTTCCAGCTATCTGTGTCAGCAAATAGGCTCTCTTGATCCATTTAGTAGTGCAAATCTAAAGAAATTTGGCGACTTAGCACGCATCTAGACCTCTGATCTCGCTTTTTGCGACCTAATTCGGGAAGCTTTGTGAGCTGTTACAATCATTGGCTAAACGATTAAGTCTAACGAAAAGAGCCGTATAGCGTTACTTGTCGTATGCTCTGCCAAGCTCTCTAGCGAGATGCCAATCTGATCTGCGACATAGCTAGCTGTATGAACTAAATATGCTGGCTCATTGCGCTTCCCCCGCTGGGGAATAGGAGCCAAATAGGGTGCGTCTGTCTCTAGAAGCATCTTGTCTAGAGGTATCTGAGACAGCAGTCGAGCGGTGCGAGACCGCTTATAGGTTACGTTGCCATTGACCCCTATCATCATCAGTGGCAAGTGATCTAAAATGCGCTGTAGCTGTGTCTCTTCGCCTTCGAAGCAGTGAAAGACTCCACGGAGCTTTTCGGGAGCGAAGTGAGATGTCAAGAGGTCGATCGTCTCGTCTAACGCTGATCGTACATGCAGTATCACTGGTAGGTCTAGCTCTGTAGCCCATCCGACTTGCTCGATGAGAGCTCTCTGCTGCTCGTCCACGTAGGTACGATCCCAATAGAAGTCTAGTCCAATCTCCCCTATCGCTACTATCACCTCATTAGACTGAGCTATGTATTGGCGTAGCTGACGTAACTGCTCTGCATAGTCTGCCTCCACTGAAGTGGGGTGCAGTCCTAGCGCCATCGCTGTACGATCAGGATAGGCGTGGTGTGTCTCGACTAGTAGAGGGAGTGACGTGAGATCTACATTGGGCATAACCATATAGTCTACCCCTGCCTGACAAGCTGCTGAGATGACAGCATCTCTATCAGCGTCATACTCGACACCATATATATGTGTGTGGGTATCTATCAGCATCTCTGTCCTACCTCATTGATCTAACCAAAGGGAAGCTTTCCCCTTTCGCTAGAAGATGCTAGTCCTTCGCTAAGGACTCAGCGTTTAAGTGTTGCGCTCAGCTAGTTTGGTTACAAAAGCTCGCAACAGCGTGGCCTCTCTACCAGAATCGGACTCTAAAGCGTCTAGAGCCTTCTGCGCCTCTACTAAGTAGTCTCGTACGAGTGCCTGCACTTGCGTAGCAATGTCCATCTCGTCATATAGAGCCTTGACTGCAGAGATCTTCTCTTCAGCCTGCTCGTTAGATCTACGCATCGCCTCTGTGAGTGCTTGTCGCTGAGCTGGAGAAGCAGTAGCATAGGCGAGTGTATGGAGAATAGTCTTTTTGCCCTCTAGTATGTCCCCTCCGAGAGGCTTGCCAAAGGTCTCACTATCTCCGTATAGATCTAAGTAGTCATCTTGAAGCTGAAAGGCTAACCCGAGGTTCCACCCAAAAACATAAGAGGACTCGAGCTCTGTAGCACTCCCCTTCGAGAGGATCGCTCCAAAGTGCGTAGCCGTGGCTATCAAGACCGCTGTCTTATAGCCGATCATCTCTAGGTATTGCTCCTTAGAGACATAATCTAGCTGCTCATACTCTAGGTCTAACTGCTGACCCTCCATAATGAGCGTAGCCATCTTATTGAAGTCTTGTATCAGATCAGGGAGCATCTCAGGAGAGACATCCTCCGTAAGCATCTGATAAGCTAGAATGAGCATAGCATCTCCCGAGAGGATGGCGGGTGTCAGTCCATACTTAGCATAGACCGAGGGCTTGCCACGTCGTACGGGAGAATTGTCCATCACATCGTCATGTAGTAGCGTGAAGTTGTGAAAGACCTCTAGAGCTACTATAGGCGATGCTACCAAGGGTGCCTCGGGACGTAAGTACGCCTGCATCAAGAGCGCCAAGACAGGACGCACACGCTTAGCCCCCTCTTGCTCCAACGTATACCGTATCGGAGCATAGAGAGCTTGAGGAGTGCGCTTATCTAGCATCAGACGTTGCAGAGTGTCCTGCACTATCTGGCGATAAGCTCTCAGGTCTTTGGCTTCTAATGTTTGAGACATTTCTTGGTTAGTATGAGGTGTAGAGACTTTCTGTGATAAGGAGCTAGCGGGCGATATAGCTATCTACCTACTAGAGCTACTTGGTAGCGGGTTGAGTTAACAACGTAGGGAGACACCTATATCATCCGTCAGCTTTGTGTGTTACTACAGAAAGGGTTTCACACCTTTTGCATTAGCCTAGGACGAAGGCAATAGGTAGTGTAAAGTAAGAGCGTACGGCCTTGCCACGCTGCTTACCTGGCGTCCACTTAGGCATAGACTTAAGGACACGTACAGCCTCTTTGTCTAGTGCAGGATCTACCTTACGTGCCACAACGACATCTCCGATAGATCCGTCCTTCTCCACGACAAAGCGGAGTACGACCTTACCCTGGATATTGTTGTCTAGAGCACTCTGTGGATACTCGATGTGATTAGCAATCCACTTAAGCAGTGAGGGTATATCACCCGTAGGTGGTACAGCAGGATTCTCAACAATCTCGAAGATTTGATCCTCGGGCTCCTCGACAGTCTGTACAGGCTGCACGATAACGGGAGGCGGTGGTAGCTCACGATCTTGGTCTACAGAGACAATTGAAATCTTAGCAACCTCCTTGTTATCGTCCACAACCTTAAACTCCTCAGGTAGTGCTACCTCTACGACTTCCTGTGGAGCCTCAGGCTCTGGTTCGGGTTGCTCTTCTTGTTGCTCGTTGATAATGAGTGCATCCTCCATATCAGCGATATTGAGAGATGTTATCTCATCTGCACTATCGTCCTTTGTAGAGGTCCACTCTAGAGCGGTATAAAGGATACCTAGAGCTAAGACCAAACCCATAGCCAACGATAAGGGTATCGTCTTTCTTAGGTCTGCGTGGGGTGATTTCTTGATTTCCATATAGCGAGTTATCTTATTTCTTCGGTATGAAGGGTAGTTCTTTTGGAGCGTGCTATCAAGTAGAGCCAGCTCTCTCGGCACAAATGTACGAAGATTTTTGCGAGTAGCCTACACCTTTCAGTTAAGTCTTCCCTAAAAGGCTCGATGACTCACTCCAAAAGAGTCCCTTCCCCGACGGATAAGTTACTTCTTAATGTTCGGCAACTCAAGGCCGTAGCCCTTCTTCTTGTCAGCTGCCTTAAGGAGTATAGCCGTGATGAGAGCTACTACACCAAATGCTGTAAAGACGAGCATAGCCTGGAAGTAATCCTTAGGCTGTCCAGGAGCTACGTTCTGATTGTTAGCATCGAGGATGGCGCCAATAAGCATAGGCACAGCCATAAGTCCGATATTCTGGATCCAGAAGATAGCTGAGTAAGCAGAGCCTAGCACCTTAGCTGGGATAATCTTAGGTACGGAAGGCCATAGCGCTGCAGGAACTAGCGAGAAGGAGATACCTAGTACTACGATGGCTGCGACGGCAATTGTGGTAGCTAGCCCGTGAGAGACTGTGCTAAATGGGAAGAAAGCAAACGTACCGTGGCAGACGATCATCAGGATAGCACCGATCATCAGCATCGTCGCGCCCTTACCACGAGCATCTAGGTAGAAGCCCAAGATTGGGGTTATAACCATAGCTCCTACAGGGAAGAGACTAAAGATCTTAGCAGCCACATCTGGTTCAAAGCCCACGTTGCTCACAAGCATCTCGGTAGCAAACTTCTGGAAGGGGAAGATAGCTGAGTAGTAGAGTACGCAGAGGATCGCAACAATCCAAAACATCGAATTGCCAAAGACATGACCGAGGTCTCTAAACTTAAAGGGCTCTTCCTCCTCTTGCTCTACAGCAGCGTGAGCTGCTTCTAGTTGCTGGTCAAGCTTCCTATCCATAAAGAAGTAAACCACATAAAGAAGTAGAGCTACGACAAGGAGACAAGTACCAAAGAATACAGAAGCGCGTACCGTACCATACTTCTCGGCAATCATCGGTGAGAGCCAAAAGACTGCGAAGACACCAAGACGAGCTACAGCCATCTCGATACCCATAGCGAGCGCCATCTCCTTGCCCTCAAACCACTTAACGATGGATCGAGAGACCGTCACACCTCCCATCTCGGTACCACACCCAAAGATGGCAAAGCCCACACAAGCTAGCTTTGCGGAGGCTGGCATAGCGGGCCAGAAGCTGTTGAAGAAGTTATACCCGAAGCCTCCTGCATTAAAGGCGGGACTCAGTGCGTACAGCTTGATCAAAGCTCCGATCACCATCAGAGAGCCTGATAGGAGGAAGGTAAAGCGTACTCCCATCTTGTCTAGGATGATACCAGCGAAGATGAGGAAGAAGAAGAATACATTGATAAAGAACTCACTACCTCCATAGGTGCCGAAGACGGTAGAGCTCCAGTTAAGCTCAGACTCGACCATCGTCTTGACAGGTGAGAGGATGTCTACAAACATGTAGGCAAAGAACATCGTGAGTGCGACTAGCGCCAGCGCTAGCCATCTCATCCCTGCGCTGTCTCGCAGGGTCTTTAGTTGCATAGTTTCAGTCATTACTTTATGTAGTATGTTTAGTTTGTTGATGCGTAGTTATAGATAGAGCGTCTAGCCCTCCATAGGGACTGGACGCTCTTTTTGTATCAAGGGATAGCTCTTGAGTAGTTCTGCCACGATGAAGTTACTACCGCCCACGAAGATCAAGTCGCCAGCATTAGCATGCGCCAAGACCTCCTGCAGTGCCTCCTCTACCGAGGGATAAGCTCTCCCCCTTAGGCCGATCGCCTCAGCTCGTTGCTGTAGCTCCTCGGCGGGTAGCGTACGCTGTGACGCTGTCGTGCAGAAGTAGTAGCGAGCTGACGAAGGCAGGAGAGCCAAGTTGGTGTCTATATCCTTGTCGGCACTCATACCTACTATTATATATAAGTGATCATAGGATTCCTCTTCGAGCTGATGTGCTACGACAGCAACCCCAGCAGGATTGTGTGCTGTGTCACATACGATATGTGGATCTGTCGAGAGCGTCTCCCAGCGACCACGCAGTCCCGAGAGTTTGTACAGCTCAGCAAAGCCTCGTGCCACCACCTCATGAGTGAGTGGCGTGTCAAGCACTTTGTCGTCAAGGATGCGGAGTGCGGTCAAGACGGTATGCGCATTTTCCAGCTGTGCATCGCCCGAGAGCGGTGTCTCTAGGAGACCATAATCGACGGTGTCCAGTCGCATGCCAGGGTGGAGCTCATCGTATCGCTTGATCGTGTGCTCATCCTCGCAAAAGGTGATCGGAGCATGACGCTCATCAGCCACCTGCTCAAAAAGTTCACGCACAGAGCCTCCCGCATTTCCTATGACCGCATGGACACCCTCCTTGATGATTCCAGCCTTCTCGTAGGCAATTGCTTCGAGCGTATTGCCGAGATATTGCGTATGGTCGAGACTTATGTTGGTTATAATCGAGAGCTTAGGCAGTATCACATTGGTACTGTCTAGTCGTCCTCCTAGCCCCACCTCGATGACAGCGTAGTCCACCTCATAGGTGTGGAAATGCTCAAACGCCATCAAGGTCGTGTACTCAAAGAATGAGGGTCCGACAGACTCAATCAGGGGACGTGTCCGCTCGACAAAAGCGACCACCTCCTCCTCGGAGATCATCTCGCCATTGATCCGTATGCGCTCACGAAAGTCCACTAGGTGTGGCGAGGTAAAGAGTCCCACCTTGTAGCCAGCAGCCGTCAGCACAGAGGCTATAAGCGAGGTGGTCGAACCCTTACCATTCGTACCACCCACATGGATCGTGCGAATGTATCGCTGAGGATTGCCTATAGCCTCGCACATCTGCTGCATACGCTCTAGGCCAGGCTTATAGGCATCGCCCCCTTGGTTTTGATAGCAAGGGGTCGCTTGGTAGAGATAGTCTACCGTTTCTTTATAGTTCATTGTTGAGCTTACGCATGATGGTCTGTGAGCGGTCAGGCCCTACAGATATGATCGAGATAGGTACTCGTAGCTGTGCCTCTAGGAAGGCTACATAGTGACGAAAGGCGTCTGGTAGCTCTTGCTCCGAGCGACAACCGTCTAGTGGCGTCTGCCAGCCTGGTAGTTCCTGATAGATAGGCTCTATGTCTGCCTCGAGGGAGTACGGCATATTCTTGTACTCCTTGTCTCCTATGCGGTAGGCGACACAAGCCTTAATCGTAGAGAGCGTATCGAGCACATCACTCTTCATCATAATCAAGTGAGTCACACCGCTGAGCATAATCGTGTAGCGCAGGGCTACAAGGTCTATCCAGCCACAGCGACGAGGACGTCCCGTCACTGCGCCAAACTCATGACCACGGTCTGCCATCAAGTGCCCCACCTCATCTTGTAGCTCTGTGGGGAAAGGACCAGCACCGACTCGTGTACAGTATGCCTTGAAGATACCGTAGACGCGACCTATCGCCTTGGGCGAGATGCCGAGACCGATACAGCAGCCAGCACTCACCGTGTTACTACTCGTCACAAAGGGATAGGTACCGAAGTCCACATCCAGTAGCGAACCCTGCGCACCCTCAGCAAGGACGTTCAGCCCCTCCTCCAGCGCTTCGTTGATAAGGATTTCACTATCTACAAACTGGTAGCCCTTGAGGTACTCAATGGCTTGGTAGAAAGCCTCCTCCATCTCAGGCAGCTTAGATAGGTCAGCACCCATCTTCTGCAATAGATCCACATGCCGATCCCGTACAGCTTTGTAGCGGGCCTCAAAGTCTCGCTCGATGTCACCGATGCGTAGTCCCGTGCGAGCCACCTTGTCGGTATAGCAGGGGCCTATGCCCTTGCCCGTGGTACCAATCTTCGCAGCGCCCTTAGAGAGCTCCTGAGCAGCATCTAGCAGACGATGCGTCGGGAGGATCAGGTGCGCCTTGCGGGATATGACTAGCCGCTTCTTGATGTCATGGCCACTCTGAGCCAGCTGCTCAGCCTCCTCACGTAGCAGGACGGGGTCGAGTACGACACCATTGCCGATCAGGTTGAGCTTGTTGCCCTGGAAGATACCTGAGGGGATCGAACGCAATACGTAGCGCTGTCCCTCAAACTCTAGTGTATGCCCCGCATTAGGGCCTCCTTGAAAGCGTGCTACCATCTGATAGCCTGGGGTCAAGACGTCAACGATCTTGCCTTTGCCCTCATCGCCCCATTGTAGTCCGAGTAGGACGTCTACCTTCTTCTTGTTCATATCTTAATATATCTCTATCAGTCAGCGACTTGAGGAGGCTTGTTGTTGCCTTCCCGACTGGGTCGCTGACTTCTTGTTATTCGTTTTAGCGATCTCACGCTCGCAGCGCTGGCATAGTCCGGAGAAGATCAGCAGAGGCTGTGCCAGACGATAGCGATGCATCGTAGTATGACGTAGCGCCTGGAGACGTCGAGGCTGTCTGTAGAGCACCTCAGCGCCACAAGAGCGACAGCGACAGACAGCATAGAGACTAGCCTGCTCGCTGGTCAGATAGTGTGCCTCGCTCGCCTGCGGGAGCTGTACGATCAGGCCCGACTCAGCTAGCAGACGCACGGTACTATAGACCGTGCCACGGCTCTGGCGATAGCCACCCTCCTTAAGCTGAGCTATCAACCCCTCTGTCGTAAAGATACGACGCTGCAGACTGACCACCTGAGCAATCTCTACTCGCTCAGAAGTCAGCTGATAGCCGTGCTGCTTGAGAAAGGCCTTAAAGGGCGACACCAAATCCGACATCATACTGCGCCACTCCCCTATCGTAGAAGAGGTGGCATATATCATTTTACTGCGTTACACATTCGTGAGTACCACCATATCTGTAGTAGCCCCACAGCGAGACGCATCACCACTTCGTGCGACACGCTCCACGGCAACCCGCCCCACATCTCTCCGCTTCTAAGCAGAGAGCAATAGGTGTAGCAGGAGCTGACCGATGTCGCAAAGTTATACAAATTACTTTACTTACGCCACCTTTCGACCAATGCCAATTTTTCAAACCTCTCGAGTAGCGCCCTTTTTCTTGGAGGTTGGAGATTAGAAGTTAGGAGATTAGTGATCGGATCAATTGGAACTAACGAGAGACTCGCTGGTGGGTCAAGGTGCGTTTTGGGGCAGAAACCATCAATATCCACGTGGAGGATCTCAAATCTCCACGTGGTGGTTTTTCATTTTCCACGTGGACGAGAATCATTTCCTCCGAAGTTTTGTTTGATTCCTCCGAAGTTTTGTTTCTCGCCCACGTGGAGAATTTTCATTTTCTACGTAGGGATCTGAGAATTTCCACGTGGGGATCTGCCTCTTCTAAGGCAAAACCGATTGTTTCTCCTAGATGAAACTGGAGTTTCTTACCTATGAAACTAGAATTTCATGCCTATGAAACTGAAATGCGCTCATAGGAGCGAGCCGTTAAGAGCGAAATTCTGTATCTTTGTGAGCGAATGAATGGTGAGCCTGTTCGTCTAGAGCATCGTATCACCTATCCTATAATATATTAGTTATGGATCTACATTACGAAGACATACGACGTGACTACGGCCGCAGAAGCCTCAGTCGTAAGGATCTAACGGACGATCCCTTTGAACTAGCTAGGCTGTGGCTACAAGAGGCGGTGGACGACCCCAAGGTCCTAGAGCCTACAGCAGTGCTAGTCTGCACCAGTACACCCGATGGACACCCTAGTTCAAGAACCGTACTGCTCAAGGAGCTTCTCGGTGAGGAGTTTATCTTCTACAGCAACTACGAGAGTCGTAAGGGTCAGCAGATGGCTGCCAACCCATACGTCAGTCTCACCTTCCTCTGGCACGAGCTGGAGCGACAGATACATGTCGAGGGTACGGTACGGCATCTAGAGCCTGAGATCAGTGATCAGTACTTCGCCACACGCCCCTACAAGAGTCGTGTCGGTGCACGTATCTCCCCACAGAGCCACCCGATACCTGACCGCAACTACATCTATACGCACTTTGCCAAGGAGGCTGCTAAGTTTGCCCTGCAGACGGTGCCACGCCCCGACAACTGGGGAGGCTTTGCCGTATTGCCTAGTCGTATAGAGTTTTGGCAGGGGCGCCCGAGTCGTCTGCATGACCGCTTCCTCTATGAGCGTCAGGAGGATAACTCGTGGCTTGTCAATCGTTTGGCACCTTAGTGCTTATGAACGCAACGAAACCTGTACTCCTAGCTATCGATACCGCCCTACAGGGGTGTAGCGTCGCTGTGACCGACAGCGAGCAGATACTATATAATAAGGTATACCAAGAGACCGAAGTATCTAATGCGGTACTCATCGGGAGCTATACTAAGGAGGCTATCTCCTGGTGCCAAGAACAGGACTACCAGATAGCTGCCATAGCGACGACCGATGGGCCGGGCTCCTACACGGGGCTACGCATAGGTGCTGCACTGGCTAAGGGACTAGCCTTCGGGCGAAGCATCCCGCTCATTGCCGTCTCCACCCTGCAGCTCCTACTGGCAGGCTTGCCGAGCTTTGCTGGTGAAACCGTTGCGCTGCTCGATGCGGGGCATGGGAACGCTTACCAGCAGACTTTCGACGCTGAGGGGGTACCTCGTGACAAAGCAATTTTTGTCACCATCTCATCAGAGTGGCACGCACCCGCCGAGAGCCGTGTCGTCTACGTCGGTTCGCTGCCCGTAGAGGGTACCGCTGTCGCTCCGCCAACGGCCGAGACGCTCGCCACCGTAGCGCGCAGCTACTGGCTGAGGGAGCAATATGTCGACACCGCCTACTGGGAGCCGAACTATGTCAAGCCTTACAAGGCGGTCGTGGGACAAAACAAAGTCCTCGAGCGACTCAAACTATCCAAACAAGTATAAACCACAACTACGACCTAAATATGATCAAAGATATCATCGTACTTGCCAAGCAAGTCCCCGACACACGTAATGTCGGCAAAGATGCTATGAAGGCTGACGGCACTGTGAATCGTGCCGCCCTCGACGCTATCTTTAACCCAGAGGATCTAAACGCGCTCGAGCAGGCACTCCGCATCAAGGAGCAGAACCCCGACTGCCGTGTCTCCGTACTCACCATGGGTCCTCCCCGTGCTGCTGAGATCATCCGTGAGGCGCTCTATCGTGGCGCTGACCACGGTTACCTGCTGACCGATAGAGCTTTCGCTGGGGCTGATACGCTCGCCACGAGCTACGCTTTGGCCTGCGCTATACGTCATATCTGCAAGGGTGGACTGCCCGACCTCATCCTCGGTGGCCGTCAGGCTATCGATGGCGACACCGCTCAGGTGGGTCCGCAGGTGGGCGAGAAGCTTGGCATCAACGTGGTTACCTACTGCGAGCAGATAGACCAGATAGAGGGCGACCAGCTCACCATCACCCGCCGTCTAGAGCATGGCGTGGAGACGGTACGTGCTAACAAGCCGCTCCTGCTGACAGTCACGGGGAGCGCAGCTCCCTGCCGCCTGCGCAATGCTAAGCGTGTACAGAAGTACAAGTATGCTGCCTCGGCCCTAGAGCTAGACACGCTGCCCGAGACCTGGCGCAAGCGTATCGAGCGCAATCCCGAGGAGCTGACTATCGACATCTTAACGGCTGAGAGTACTGGCGCAGACATAGCTCAGTGTGGCCTATCAGGCTCTCCGACGAAGGTCAAGAGTATCGAGAGCGTCGTCTTTAAGGCTAAGGAGGTGATGCACCTCTCCAGTAGCGATGCCGACCTAGAGACTTTGATACAAACCCTATTAGCAAACCACACCATCGGCTGAAAGAGTGCCGCTTTTGCACACCCATATAACAAGACAGACTATGAACAATCTATTCGTATACCTAGAGATCGAAGATGGGAGCGTACACGACGTCAGCCTAGAGCTACTCACCAAGGGGCGCTCACTGGCCAACCAGCTGGGCGTGGCACTAGAGGCGATAGCTATCACCGACCGCGCTGAGGGGATCGCCGACACGGTCATGCCCTATGGCGTAGACAAGCTACACCTCTTCGTAGATCCTCGTCTGGAGCATTACCAGACGCTACCACATGCGAGCATCGTCATCAAGCTATTTCAGCAGGAGCAGCCGCAGATCTGCCTCCTCGGTGCGACAACCATAGGCCGTGACCTAGGACCCCGCGTCTCTTCGTCACTGGGCAGCGGACTCACCGCAGACTGTACCTCTCTGGAGATCGGTGACTATACCGACAAGGACAAGGAGTTCAAGAACCTCCTCTACCAGATCCGTCCAGCTTTCGGTGGTAACATCGTAGCAACCATTGTCAACCCCGAGCATCGTCCACAGATGGCGACGGTACGCCCAGGCGTGATGAAAAAGGAGATCTACAAAGCAGACCACAAGGGCGAGGTGATCAACCATTCGGTAGCTGACTTCGTCCGTGACGAGGATTTTGTCATCGAGATCATCGACCGCCACGTTGCCAAGAGCAAGATCAACCTTGGCGGAGCCCCCATCATCGTATCGGGTGGTTATGGTGTCGGTAGCGCTGAGAGCTTTGAGCTGCTTCACGAGCTGGCAGAGCTCCTAGGCGGAGAGGTAGGTGCTACGCGTGCAGCCGTCGATGCGGGCTTTACCGAGCATGAGCGACAGATAGGACAAACTGGCGTGACCGTACGTCCTAAGCTATACATCGCCTGCGGTATCAGCGGACAGATACAGCATGTGGCTGGTATGCAGGAGAGTTCGATGATCATCTCTATCAATACGGACCCCGACGCTCCGATCAACACGATCGCCGACTACGTCATCACGGGGCGTATCGAGGAGGTCATCCCCAAGCTCATCAAGTACTATAAGCAAAACTCTAAGTAATTCCCTCTAGACGACAGAATCATGGCTAATTTCTATACAGACAATCCACATATACAGTACCACCTCCAGCATCCGCTTATGGAGCGCATTGCCAAGCTTAAGGAGCGTGACTATGCCGATGCTGACCAGTATGACTATGCCCCCTCAGACTATGCCGATGCGCTGGATAGCTACCAGCGTGTACTAGAGGTTGTCGGTGAGGTGTGTGGCGAGGTGATCGCACCCAATGCAGCCGAGGTGGACCTGACGGGTCCGACGCTCCACGAGGGACGTGTCTCTTACGATCCGCTCACAGCGCAAAACTTGGATACGGTACGACAGACTGGACTCATGGGTATGGCTCTCCCCCGTCGCTACGGAGGTCTCAATATGCCGATCACTCCTTATATTATGGCTGCCGATATGGTCTCACGTGCTGATGCGGGCTTTGAGAACCTTTGGGGACTACAAGACTGCGCCGAGACGCTTTACGAGTTTGGCTCCGAGGATCAGCGTGAGCGCTTCCTCCCCCGTGTCTGCGCAGGCGAGACGATGTCTATGGACTTGACCGAGCCAGACGCAGGTAGCGACCTGCAGGCCGTTATGCTCAAGGCTACTTACAATGAGGCTGACCAGCAGTGGTACCTCAACGGTGTCAAGCGCTTTATCACCAATGGCGACTCAGACATACACCTCGTACTGGCACGTAGTGAGGAGGGAACTAAGGATGCACGTGGTCTCTCGATGTTTATCTATGATGCTAAGAAGGGGGGCGTGACCGTCCGCCGCATAGAGAACAAGATGGGTATCAAGGGTGTCCCCACCTGCGAGCTCGTCTTTAAGGATGCTCCTGCCGAGCTATGTGGTGAGCGACGTCTAGGACTCATTCGCTACGTTATGTCTCTGATGAATGGCGCTCGTCTAGGCATTATGGCGCAAGCTGTGGGTATCTCTGAGGCTGCCTATCGTGAGGCTAAGGCTTACGCTGCCGACCGTCATCAGTATGGACACGCCATCGACAAGTTCCCCGCAGTCTACGAGATGCTCGCCCTGATCCGTGCTAAGGCTGATGCGACCCGTGCGCATCTCTACGAGACGAGCCGCTTCGTGGATATGTACAAGGCTTACGACGACATAGCTCGTGAGCGCAAGCTCACCCCCGAGGAGCGCAAGGAGCAGAAGTACTACAGTCGCTTGGCTGACGCTTATACGCCTATTGGCAAAGGTATGAGCACCGAGCTAGCTAACCAAAACGTCTACGACTGCATCCAGATATACGGTGGCTCAGGCTATATGAAGGACTACACCTGCGAGCGTCTCTATCGTGACGTGCGTATCACCAACATCTACGAGGGTACCACGCAGCTACAGGTCGTAGCGGCTATCCGCCACGTCACCACCGGCACATACTTCGCACGCCTAGAGGAGTACCAGCAGGTAGCTGTCTCGCCCGAGTGGCAGGAGACCAAGGAGCTACTAGCCACCTGGATAGAGCGTGCTAAGGCTTGCACCGAGCTAGTCACCGAAGCTAAGGATCAAACCCTCCTCGACTACCACGCTCGTCGTCTCGTCGAGATGTGTGGACACTGCATCTTTGCACACCTGCTACTCATCGCAGCGCAGGATCGTCCCGACCTCTACGAGCACTCCACACACGTATATATACAGTACGCTAGTGGGGAGATGGACAAGTGCGAGGGACAGATACGTCGCTTCGACCCCAAGCAGCTCCAGCACTACGCTGTGCAAACCTCTACACCCGCCACTGAGGCGTAGCGATCACAGACGAGTAACCCTTTGTAGGGACGCACGGTCTGTGCGTCCGTTGCGTCAAAGGCTACAGTATCCTGGTTTTAACGGGGACGGACGCACCGACCGTGCGTCCCTACACATCGTTACTCGTCCACTCCGATACCTCCCCCGATTCTCTCCACTCCACTATGCAGCAATACCTTGACCTGATAGAGCGTGTCCTCACCGAGGGCAACGAACGTACAGACCGCACTGGCACAGGCACCGTCGGTGTCTTCGGACATCAGATGACTTTCGACCTAGCCGACGGCTTCCCTCTACTCACCACCAAGAAGCTACACCTGCGCAGCATCATTCACGAGCTACTATGGTTTCTCAAGGGCGATACCAACCTCCAGTACCTGCACGACAACAAGGTTTCTATCTGGGATGAGTGGGCAGACGAAGAGGGTGACCTAGGTCCCATCTACGGGGCGCAGTGGAGACATTGGTTCGACCCACACACAGGGCAGCCCATCGACCAGATGCAGCAAGCCCTCGACCTCATACAGCATCAACCCGACAGCCGACGCATCGTCGTCTCAGCGTGGAATGTTGCCGACCTACCCCTTATGCACCTCTCCCCCTGTCACTGCCTTATGCAGTACTACGTCGTGGGAGACAAGCTCGACCTGCAGCTCTACCAGCGCAGTGCCGACATCTTCCTCGGGGTTCCCTTCAACATCGCCTCCTACGCCCTTCTCCTCATGATGACAGCGCAAGTCACGGGGCTGCGTCCCGGACGCTTCATCCACACCCTTGGAGATGCGCATCTATATAAGAATCATCTTGAGCAGGCGCGTCTGCAGCTCACCCGCACGCCACGCCCGCTCCCCACGATGACCCTACGAGACCGTGGGCAGTCGCTCTTCGACTTCGTCTATGACGACTTCACACTCACCGACTACAACCCCTACCCGCACATCCCCGCCCCCGTCTCCGTCTAGTGTCCCCCACTGCAAGCGATCTTGTTCTCACTCCCCAAGTTCTTCGGGAAAACAGATTACTAGACTTCACTGCTTGTCAGTTCTGAATAATGAACTACCTTTGTGGCAGATTTGTCTTCAAAGGAAGGCTTGAATATCGACATTCGCTAATTATCAACACAAATACAACAATGAAAAGAAAGTTCTTGTTCACACTCACACTGCTGGCCACCCTTATGCTAGGCGTCACGTCTTGCAAGAAAGAGGACAAGCCAGGATCAGACCCCGAGGTTAGGTTTCTTATCGAAGCATCCTCTCAAGACATCAAGCTTCTTGTTGGCAAAAGCCATCAAATAGCTGTAAAGGTAGAGCCTGCTGGTACGGAGGTTAAGTTCGAGTCTGCCAATGCAGAGATTGCAACTGTCACCGACAAGGGTCTCGTAACCGGTGTCAAAGCTGGAGAGACTGCCATCAAGGTCACCGTTGCTGGCACAACCAAAAAGGCTAAGGTCACCGTTTTTGACGAAAAGTCCGCTGACACAAGTGTAGGTATTGGCTCTAAGACCGAAGACTTTGCTCACTTCATCTACATCCCCAAGACAAAAGAGGATATCAAGAAAGACAACATCGACCTCTTTAAGACCATTATGACCGCACACGGATGGGAGTTCTATCAAGAGATGTATGACTACAAAAACAACTCTAATGTAGTCATACCATTTCTATCCCCTAAGGTAGGGAATGAGGCGAAATTCTCCTTTTCAGAGGTTCGCTATATGCATTCTCTCAAAAGAAGTCCCAATTACATTGATTTGATTCTAGACTGGCAGCCCTCAGAGGAGGATCCCTTTGCTCCCGCTAACCAAGAGAAGCTCGAGAAGGACAAGACGAGTATAGTCTACCTTCTTAAAGAAGGGTATGGCTTTAAAGATTCGTCCAAATTTCTTATGCTTCAAACAACTGGAGAGTATGCGTGGCTTGGAATCAATAGTTCGACAATAGAAGATGTCACTCTAGCCGCAACCGTTACCTCTCATAAGCTCACCAAAGATGACTTTGAGGTAAAGAATAATCCAGAGCTAGAAGGCTACTACAAGTACCGAGTGAACATACTATATAATAGTATGCCATAAGAGCCTTGCAATCTAATCTGTGTATTCTATCACAGCAAAGATTAATCCAACCGCAGTCAGCGAGCTCTAGCTCTATGCTTTTTCAATTGCTTTCGCATATATGTAGACATATTGTCCCTCAGCTTAGTGATTTCTCGTCAAGGTTGGTGACTGGTAAAGATATTTTTTGTACCTTTGCCAACCGAAGCCTTCACTCATAGAGAGTAGGTTCTTCACCATAGTAATCATAAGCATCAGAGACATACCGATATGAAGCGTACATTCCAACCATCGAACCGCAAGAGAAAGAACAAGCACGGATTTAGAGCTCGTATGGCGACTGCATCAGGTCGCAAGGTACTAGCTATGCGTCGCGCCAAGGGTCGCGCTAAGCTATCCGTATCTGACGAGTACTAGTACCCCGTCGCACCACTTCTTTAACCCATAAGGTTGCATACTCTAGATAGCCACGGCTATCTAGCGTTTGTATAAGCTCACACTTAGAGTACACGCTACTCTAGGTGTGAGCTTGTTTTTTGTCGAGAGAGAGTCAGAGAGGATCGGAGACATCGGAGCTATCGGAGACATCGGATCACTCAGATCACTCAGATGGCTCCGATCTCCTCTAGTCTCTAATCTCCGCCACAGGTAGCTCGATACGCTCCGACCACGGCATCATAGCGTTGATGAGGGCGATGCGATCGTAGGCGGGTAGTGTGGCGAGCGGTATATCGCGAGGTATTAGTACCCCCTCAGCGATCAGATGCGTGCGCTGCACCCCCTCGAGTAGTGGCACACGAGGCGTGTACCAGTGGTTTCCTTGGCGCAAAGCGATATTCGTATAGGAGCTGTCCGTGAGTAAGCCCTCCCCGTTGACAATCACGATATCATCCGCCTCGCCACGCAACTCCAGTAGTGCCTGCAAGGCTTCCCGGTCAGCCCACTTGAGGTGGTAGTCCAGCGCAGGCGCAGCGACAGCTCTCAGCGATCCGATCGTACGACGATGATAAGAAGTGTAGCCCACCTCCAGCGGCTCCGCATCGTATAGGAGACGGCACTTGACCACCCCCACGAGCGATGCAGGACAAGGGTGCTGCGCCAGATAGTCCGCCAGTCGCCAGTGCGGCGTTATGCCATACGCAGCAAGCGACCGGTCGATGCGCTCTTGATGCAGAGGCAACAGCTCAGGCTCGCTATCTACGTAGCGGATGCTCTCTAGTAATAGTGGTACTCGACTCATACGAATGGTAGATAAACCTTCTGACACACCTCCCGATACTCCTCCGCACAGTGACTATTGATCGTAATCCCGCCACCGCTACGGTAGCGCAGCGCACCATCAGTCTGCTGCTCTATGAAGCGTATCATCACGCCACTATCTAGCGTCTCCCCGTCGAAGTATCCACAAATGCCCGTGTAAAAGCCTCTTGGCTCCCCCTCAGCCGCAGCGATAGCCCGTACGGTCGCCTCCTTAGGCGCCCCACTAATAGAACCCGCTGGGAGTAGTTCGCTTAGGATACTTCCCAGATGAGTGCGCCAGTCAGGAGCAAGCTGCCCAACGATCTCCGAGCTCACCTGTAGCAAGTGTCCACGACTAGTAACCAGTTCATCGATATACCTAAAGCGTCTCACCTCGATATGGTGACTCACACGGCTCAAGTCGTTGCGTATCAGATCGGTGATCGTGTAGTGCTCGGCCGTCTCCTTGTAGTCGCTAAGGATGGTCTCAGCAGCATGGGGCAGGGTCGCATCTATCGTCCCCTTCATCGGGAAGCAGCTAATCTCACGCCCCACGATGCGCACGAAGGTCTCTGGCGAAAAGCAAACGAATCGTCCCGGCAAGTAGCACTTATAGCGAGCTTGCGAACGAAGGAAGACCTCCTCTAGCGAAATATTCAGCTCTATGGGGGTCGCCACCGTCAGATTGGCCAAAAAGCTGTCGCCCCGCTCCAGTGCATGACGGATCACAGCGAAACGCTCCGCATAAGCCTCCTCGCTGATCGGCGTGGCCTGTAGCACAGCTGGTGTATCGCTCACAGAGCGTGCCAAGCTATTGGTCACGCCACCAATATCGAAGAGCAACTCTTGCTGCGCCAGAGGCTCCTCGAGGAGGATCAGTTCGCTCATCTCATAGTCTAGGCAGAAGACAAAGGGCTTGCCCTGCCCTCCCAATTCGTTGAGCCTATCAATCATCGATTGCTTCATATCATTCACTCGTTCTGCATTATGTATCCGCTCCACGAGACGAGTAACCCTTTGTAGGGACGCACGGCTCGTGTCTAGCGAGAGGGCGTCCGTTCCCGTTAAAACCCTAACGCTATAACATTTGACACAACGGACGCACAGACCGTGCGTCCCTACAAATCGTTACTCGTCAAGTGCGTATTGGACAAATCATTACTCGTCAAGTGTGACCACTTGCGTCGTTAGTATCTGCAAATATACTATCTTCGTGACTTGTATGAAACATCTACTGATAGCCGACAACCACGACTCCTTTGTCTACAACCTCGTAGAGCTCCTGCGGCAGCTCGACGAGTGCACCTTGGAGATACACTACACGGAGCAGATCACGCCCACTATGGTCGCGCACTGTCACGGCATCCTGCTCTCTCCAGGACCTGGGATACCGAGCGAGCAGACACACCTGATGCAGCTCATAGACAGCTACCATACGGAGCTGCCGATGCTGGGCGTTTGCCTAGGACATCAAGCACTCGCCAGCTACTGCGGTGCCGAGCTAGCGCAGCTCCGAGCGCCCCTCCACGGGCATACCGACCAACTAATCATCGATCATCACGACGAACTGCTACGAGACATCCCCACAGGGAGCCGCATCGGGCGCTACCACTCGTGGGTCGTGCAGCCCGACAGCCTCCCCGACACGCTACAAGTCACGGCACACGCGCAGTCCGACGGCACCATTATGGCGCTACGACATCGCAACCTGCCACTGTGGGGTGTGCAGTTTCACCCCGAGAGCTACATCTCCAACCACGGGCGCCGCTACCTGCACAACTTCATCGCCCAGCTCTAGCGCATCGTCCCCGCCTTCCACCCAAACCACTTTTCGAAAAGCTACTTTCGCGCGAAAAGTCGCTTTTCCAAAAGTTATTCGTCTGTGGTTGCTGGCAATTAGCGATTGGCCGTTGGGCACAATTTGAGGGCGGTCTAGCGTTTGTGTCTTTTGGTTACACGAAAGTATGACACGATAGCCACGTGGGAAATGTCAATTCTCCACGTGGCTATTTTTCATTCTCCACGTGGAGGCGAAACATTTCCTCCGAAGTTTCATTTGATTCCTCCGAA
>UMJL01002433.1_pt1 | contig 18490 bp, 17 predicted proteins | sample 1966071 | NCBI WGS metagenome assembly UMJL01 (sample SAMEA4836148, study PRJEB28245) | human gut metagenome | biome: gut microbiome; material: fecal sample | place: Denmark | collected 2008
GGGGACTTTCTGCGTTTATACCCATCCAATGTCAGACAGTGATTCCGTGACAAATTAGACAGTTTGTCGCAGAAATGGGCAATATGACTGAAAAAGTCTGTTCGTTATCCTGTAAAATAGTTGTCATATCATTGGGTGATTGACTTTTTTTAAAGTTCAATGTACTTTTCTTCATTTCTTTTTCTTTTATATCTAAGGGAATTTTGTAATTTTGGCGTGAATCTAATATACAGGGAGAAATCGCTGTAGATGGAATATAAACTAATAAATAAACTCCTATTGATATGGAAAACAAAATTCAAGAGCTGACGGATAAAATTTATCGTGAAGGGGTCGAAAAAGGTAATGCAGAGGCCCATAAACTGGTAGCAAAAGCCCAGGAAGACGCGAATAAAATTATAGATGATGCTCGCAAGGAAGCTGAACAGATTTTGGCAGAGGCCCGAAAGGCTGCTGAGGAACTTTCAGAAAATACAAAGTCTGAACTGAAGCTGTTTGCCGGTCAGGCTGTGAATGCTCTCAAATCGGAGATAACCTCTGTCGTATGTGGACAGATAGTAGACGCTGATGTTAAGGCTTTTTCTGCAAACAAAGATTATCTGAATGCTTTTATTGTGGCATTGGCTGGGAAATGGAGCGCAAATGAGCCTATCGTAATTTCGACTGCTGATGCGGAAGAGTTGAAGAAGTATTTTGCTGTGAAGGCGAAAGAACTGTTGGATAAAGGAGTGACGATTCAGCAAGTCAACGGAATCAAGACTTTGTTTACTGTATCTCCTGCAGATGGATCTTACAAAGTGAATTTCGGTGAAGAAGAGTTCATGAATTATTTCAAAGAATTCTTGCGTCCGCAATTGGTGGATATGTTGTTTTAAAATCCTGTCGGGATATGAGTAAGTATTATTACTTGGTAGCCGGTTTGCCTGATTTGACATTAGAAGACAGCAAACTAAGCTATACAGTAGCTGATTTCAGAACAGAATTCTATCCTTATCTGTCGGCTTCTGATAAGAAACTGATAGATTTGTTCTATCTGAAATTTGACAACGCAAATGTCTTGAAGCTTTTGAAGGACAGAGATGCCGTGATAGATGTTTGTGGTAATTATTCTGCAGACACTTTGTCTGAATACATTGCATTGATAAAGGATGGAGATGTATTGTCCGATAAAGTGTTCCCTTCCTATTTGTCCGCATTCATTTCCGAATATTTCAACCAGTCGTCGGAAGGAAGCGATATTTTGCCTGAAGATCGTTTGGCTTCTATGTATTTTGCCTATGCGATGAAGTGTAAAAACCGGTTCGTTTCTGATTGGTTTACGTTTAATCTTACCGTCAATAATATTTTGGTGGCATTAACGGCACGTAAGTATAAGCTGGAAGCTGCGTCTTTGATTGTAGGTGATACCGATATCTGCCGGGCGCTGCGTACATCGAATGCGCGTGATTTTGGATTGGCTACTGAAGTGGAATATTTAGAGCCGTTGATGAAAATCAGTGAGGTGGAGGAGTTGGTCGAACGTGAAAAGAAAATCGACCAGTTGCGTTGGAATTGGATGGAAGATGCTACTTTTTTCAATTATTTTACGGTAGAACGTCTGTTCGTTTTCCTGTTACAGTTGGAAATGATTGAACGTTGGATTTCATTGGATAAAGAAAAGGGTAATCAGCTTTTCCGGAGTATGATTGCTGCGTTGAAGGATGAAGTGCAGATACCCGCTGAGTTCAGATAATTAAAATAGTAAATACGATATGGCAACAAAAGGAACTGTTAGTGGCGTAATAGCCAATATGGTAACTCTTGTCGTTGACGGACCGGTCGCTCAGAATGAAATTTGTTATATAACTACCGGTGGTGACCGTTTGATGGCGGAAGTTATTAAGGTTGTAGGTGCCCAAGTATATGTACAGGTGTTTGAAAGTACACGTGGACTGAAGGTTGGGGCTGAAGCCGAATTTACAGGACACATGTTGGAGGTAACATTAGGTCCCGGCATGTTGTCGAAGAATTATGATGGTTTGCAAAACGATTTGGATAAGATGGATGGCGTTTTCTTGAAACGTGGTCAATATACTTATCCGTTGGATAAAGAAAAGAAATGGCATTTTGTTCCTTTGGTTAAGGTCGGAGAACAAGTGACCGCTTCTGCTTGGCTGGGTCAGGTCGAGGAAAACTATCAACCGTTGAAAATCATGGTGCCCTTTGAGCAGAAAGGTGTTTGTACAGTCAAGTCGATTGTCGCTGAAGGGGATTATACCATTGAAGATGTTGTAGCAGTGCTGTCTGATGAAGCTGGCAACGAAATTAAGGTGAACATGATTCAGAAGTGGCCGGTAAAACGTGCCATGACCAATTATAAAGAAAAACCGCGTCCATTCAAGTTGCTGGAAACCGGTGTCCGTGTCATCGATACGGTTAATCCGATTGTTGAGGGAGGTACTGGTTTCATTCCTGGTCCGTTCGGTACGGGAAAAACGGTGCTTCAACATGCTATTTCCAAGCAGGCGGAAGCCGACATTGTGATTATTGCTGCCTGTGGAGAACGCGCCAATGAGGTTGTGGAGATCTTTACGGAATTCCCTGAATTGGTAGACCCGCATACGGGCCGTAAGTTGATGGAGCGTACCATCATCATTGCCAATACCTCAAACATGCCGGTGGCTGCCCGTGAAGCCTCTGTGTATACGGCAATGACTATCGCTGAATACTATCGTAGTATGGGATTGAAGGTACTGCTGATGGCCGATTCCACTTCCCGTTGGGCACAGGCTTTGCGTGAGATGTCCAACCGTATGGAGGAACTTCCCGGTCCCGACGCTTTCCCGATGGACTTGTCGTCTATCATTTCTAACTTCTATGGTCGTGCAGGATATGTTATTTTGAATAACGGTGAAACAGGATCCATTACTTTCATCGGTACCGTTTCGCCTGCCGGTGGTAATTTGAAGGAACCTGTGACTGAGAATACCAAGAAGGTAGCCCGCTGTTTCTATGCTTTGGAACAGGACCGTGCTGACAAAAAGCGTTATCCGGCTGTAAATCCGATTGATTCTTATTCCAAATATATAGAATATCCGGAGTTTGAGGAGTATATCAGCAAACGTATTAACAGCGAGTGGATTGGTAAGGTAAATGAAATCAAAACCCGTTTGCAACGTGGTAAGGAGATTGCCGAGCAAATCAATATTTTGGGTGACGACGGTGTTCCTGTAGATTATCATGTCATTTTCTGGAAATCAGAATTGATTGACTTTGTGATTCTGCAACAAGATGCATTTGATGAAGTGGATGCTGTAACTCCAATGGAGCGTCAGGAAGAGATTTTGAATATGGTTATTGACATTTGTCATACAGATTTTGAATTTGACAATTTCAATGAGGTAATGGATTACTTCAAGAAGATGATCAATATTTGTAAGCAAATGAACTATTCCAAGTTCAAGTCAGAGGAATATGAAGAATTCCACAAGCAACTTCTGTCGCTCGTAGACGAACGAAAGGCTTGAGGTGAAAGCCCATGTTTCGGAAAAAGAATTTTAAATGGCTAAAAATGTAATTGACAGATGGCAACAAAAGCATTTCAAAAGATATATACAAAAATAACTCAGATTACCAAGGCTACCTGCTCGCTGAAAGCTACAGGGGTGGGGTATGATGAGTTGGCAACCGTCAATGGAAAGTTGGCACAGGTTGTAAAGATTGCCGGCGATGAAGTAACCTTGCAGGTATTTGAAGGTACGGAAGGAATTCCGACCAATGCCGAGGTCGTATTCTTGGGAAAATCGCCGACGTTGAAGGTAAGCGAACAACTGGCCGGACGTTTTTTCAATGCTTTCGGTGATCCGATTGACGGAGGACCGGAGATTGAAGGTCAGGAAGTGGAAATTGGCGGTCCGTCCGTCAATCCGGTGCGTCGTAAGCAGCCTTCGGAGCTGATTGCTACCGGTATTGCGGGTATTGACCTGAACAATACATTGGTATCCGGACAGAAAATACCGTTTTTTGCAGACCCGGACCAACCTTTCAATCAGGTAATGGCCAATGTAGCCTTGCGTGCCGAAACTGACAAAATTATCCTGGGTGGCATGGGTATGACCAATGACGATTACCTTTACTTCAAGAATGTGTTTTCCAACGCAGGTGCCTTGGACCGTATCGTCAGTTTCGTGAATACAACAGAAAATCCTCCTGTTGAACGATTGCTGGTGCCAGACATGGCTTTGACGGCTGCCGAATATTTTGCGGTAGAGCATAATGAAAAGGTATTGGTATTGTTGACGGATATGACCTCTTATTCCGATGCGTTGGCCATTGTATCCAATCGTATGGACCAGATTCCTTCGAAAGACTCTATGCCGGGATCGTTGTATTCCGATTTGGCCAAGATATACGAGAAGGCGGTTCAGTTCCCCAGTGGAGGTTCTATCACTATCATTGCCGTGACTACATTGTCGGGTGGAGATATTACGCATGCAGTGCCTGATAATACGGGATATATTACGGAAGGTCAGCTCTTCCTTCGTCGTGACAGCGATATCGGTAAGGTTATTGTCGACCCGTTCCGCTCGTTGTCCCGTCTGAAACAATTGGTAACCGGTAAGAAAACCCGTAAGGACCATCCGCAGGTGATGAATGCGGCTGTTCGCCTTTATGCCGATGCAGCAAATGCCAAGACTAAGTTGGAGAACGGTTTCGATCTGACCAACTATGACGAACGTACGCTTGCCTTTGCGAAAGACTATTCCAATCAGTTGCTTGCCATTGATGTGAATCTTGATACAACCGAAATGCTGGATGTGGCCTGGAGTTTGTTTGGCAAATATTTCAAGCCCGAAGAGGTGAATATCAAGAAGGAACTGGTTGACCAGTATTGGCCTAAGAATCAGGCAAACTAAATAATGAAAAGAGATGGCTATTAAGTTTCAATATAACAAAACTTCTCTCCAGCAGCTGGAAAAACAGCTGAAAATTCGGGTACGTACGCTTCCCATCATCAAAAATAAGGAAAGCGCTCTCCGTATGGAAGTGAAGCGTTGCAAGACCGACGCACAAGCACTTGAAGAGAGGCTGGAAAAGGATATACAAGCTTACGAAGCCATGTTCGCTCTATGGAATGAGTTCGACAGTTCGTTGATTAAAGTCAACGATGTTCATTTAGGAGTCAGGAAAATAGCCGGTGTACGGGTGCCACAACTTGAAAATGTAGATTTCAGCATTCGTCCTTATAGCTTGTTTACTGCTCCCAAGTGGTATGCTGACGGATTGAATCTGTTGAAGGAGCTTGCCCATACAGCTATTGAACGTGAATTTACCGTGGCCAAGCTGAACCTGCTCGAACATGCGCGTAAGAAAACAACACAGAAAGTAAACCTTTTCGAGAAGGTACAAATTCCCGGCTATCAGGATGCTCTGCGTAAGATAAAGCGGTTTATGGAAGATGAAGAAAATCTGTCCAAGTCGTCGCAGAAAATCATGAAGTCGCATCAGGAGAAAAGGAAGGAGGCAGAAGCATGATTACACGAATGAAGAAACTGACGTTTCTGGTTTACCACAAGGAATACGAATCGTTCCTCGAGCGCATTCGTGAACTGGGTGTGGTTCATGTTGTGGAGCGGCAGCGCGGCGAGATGGATACCACCTTGCAGAGCTTCCTGCAGAAGCGTACATTTTATAAGAATGTAGCCGGTGAGATGTTCCTGTTAGCCGATAAGCAACCTGTAGAGGCTATTCACGCCAATGTGGATGCCGAAGTCTTGGCGGCTGCATACGAACAACGCCAGACTCATATACAGGAACTCAATGCTCGTTTGCCCATATTCGACAAGGATATTGCGCAGATGGAAATATGGGGCGATTTCGATTGGCAACGGGTGAGGGAACTTGACAAAGCCGGATGGCATTTGCAATTCTATAGTTGTCAGGAGAGAGATTTCCAGTCTGAATGGGAAGAACAATATAACCTTATCCATATTCAGGAGAAGGGAGGTTACTTCTACTTCGTGATTGTATCCCAAGAACCTGTACATTTGGATTTGGAGCCTCTCCGTCTTCCTGCTGACAGCCTTTCGGATTTGTACCGGAAGAAAAAGGAAGTTGAAGCACAGATTGTTTCGTCCACAGATGAATTGAAGGCATTTTGTCGGGAACAGTGCCGTACGATGGAAGACTGTTGCTGTCGTTTGCAGGGCGAGATCGATTTGCTTCAAGTAAAGTTGAACAGCGAACAGATGGCCGAAGGAGCGGTTGTTATGCTCGAAGGTTGGATTCCGGAAGATTGTGAGGCATCAGTTGTCCGTCTGCTGGACGAAAATGGTGTCTATTATGAAATCCGGAAAGCCACTAAAGAAGACAATGCGCCCATCAAGCTGAAGAACAATGCTTTTGTACGTATGTATGAATCGTTGACCAAGATGTATGGTATGCCTGATTATGGAGAGTTTGATCCGACTCCCATTCTGGCGCCTTTCTTTTCGCTTTTCTTTGCTTTCTGTATGGGAGATGCAGGCTATGGACTCGTGCTGATTGCATTGGGCTTCTTCCTGAAGAAGAAGATGTCGAAGTCGATGGCCGGTATGATGAACCTGGTCATTACCTTAGGTGTCTTTACGACAGTATTCGGTGCCATTTTGGGGACCTTCTTTGGGGTCAACCTGTTTGAAATCGATCTTCCCGAATGGGCGAAAAACTTCATGATCAGTGGTAAGATAGACGGTACCAGCTACGACAAGCAGATGCTGCTTGCACTGATTATCGGTGTGGTACACATCTGTCTGGCTATGACGGTCAAAGCTATCTGCAGCACTGTGCGTTATGGCTTTAAGGAATCACTCAGTGCCTGGGGATGGTTATTGCTTGTGGTAGGTTTTGTCTGCACAGGAGGCCTTTCCTTCTTCCAGGTCATTTCCGCTGAGGTGACGAGCTGGGCTTTTATCGTTATCGGAAGTATTGCGGCTATCGGCATCTATCTGTTGAATAACTGGGGACGTAATGTCCTTGTGAATATCGGTGCCGGAGTATGGGATACCTACAATATGGCTACCGGCCTGTTGGGCGATACGTTGTCTTATATCCGTCTTTACGCTCTGGGTTTGGCTGGAGGTATGTTGGGCGGTGTTTTCAACCAGCTTGCCTTCATGGTCAATGATGCGGCCGGTCCGGTATTGGGTTGGTTGTTCTGTGGCCTGATACTGGTCTTTGGACATGCGTTGAACATAGCCATGTCCTGCTTGAGTGCTTTTGTACATCCGCTTCGTCTGACGTTTGTGGAATATTTCAAGAATTCGGGTTACGAAGGAAAGGGTGAGGCTTACAAGCCTTTTTCGGTCGTCAAGTCGAACAACGAATGAAGAAAGAAAACAAATAAATTAATAACGAATAAAACTGTAATATTATGAATGAAATTTTAGGTTATCTGGGCTTGGGCCTGATGTTGGCTTTAGCCGGAATTGGAAGTTGTTTTGGTACAACAATCGCAGGAAATGCCGCTGAAGGCGCTTTGAAGAAAGATCCTTCCAAGTCAGCCTCTTACATGATTCTTTCCGCACTTCCCGCTACACAGGGTTTGTATGGCTTTGTAGCTTTCCTGATGTCCATGGGACGTGACTTTACGACTGAAGGTCCCTTGATGCTGGGTATCGGTCTGGGTGTTGGTCTGGTTTGTCTTTTTTCTGCTATCCGTCAGGGACAGATTTCTGCCAGTGGTATCGTAGGTATCTCCCAGGGACATGATGTTATGACAAATACCATGATTTATGCCGCTCTTCCTGAGTTCTACGCAATCTTGGCTTTGGTTGCTGCTTTGATGGTATAATTTTGAAACTTATAGATTGTTCAGAAGGGGGTGGAACACACGTTTGTTCCATCCCTTTTTCCTTTGTATGCAGCCTTTGGGAAAATAAAAACGGAGGGCACACTTTTTGTCAAATTGGTAGTGCAAACGGTTGTGTAGGGCCTGTTCGATAGTTTTTTTCGATTAAAAGGCTATTTTTCAAAGAATAATGTGTAAATTTGCCTGCGAAAATTAGATATTGTTAAAGATATTAGAGATATATAGATATGGTGAATGAATTACTGATCCCCGATTATATATTCGAAGCAAGTTGGGAAGTATGTAATAAAGTCGGAGGTATCTATACTGTCCTGTCTACAAGGGCCAACACATTGCAAGCAAAATTTCACGACAGAGTATTGTTTGTGGGCCCGGATTTCTGGCAAGGCAAGGAGAATCCGTTGTTCATGGAGTCTGATAATTTGTGTGCTGCCTGGAAAAGACATGCTGCCGAGAACGACAATCTGTCTGTTCGGGTAGGGCGATGGAACATTCCGGGAGAGCCGATTGTCATCTTAGTCGACTTTCAGCCCTTTTTCGCCCAAAAGAACGAAATCTATACAGAAATGTGGAACCGTTATCAGGTCGACTCGTTGCATGCGTATGGCGACTACGACGAAGCTTCCATGTTTTCATACGCTGCCGGTAAGGTGGTAGAAAGTTTCTATCGGTATAATCTGACTGAGAACGATAAGGTAGTCTATCAGGCACATGAATGGATGACGGGTATGGGAGCTTTGTATTTGCAGGCCAATGTACCTGAAATCGCTACTATTTTCACAACTCATGCTACTTCTATCGGACGTTCGATCGCCGGTAACAACAAGCCTTTATACGATTATCTTTTCGCTTACAATGGTGACCAGATGGCTCAGGAACTGAACATGCAGTCCAAACATTCCATTGAGAAGCAAACGGCCCATTATGTAGATTGTTTTACGACCGTGAGCGAAATCACCAATAATGAATGTAAGGAGTTGTTGGACAAGTCTGCCGACGTCCTGTTGCTCAATGGTTTTGAAGACGATTTTGTTCCCAAAGGAGCGACTTATGCCGGCAAACGCAAGCGGGCGCGTGCGGCTTTCCTTCATGTGGCTGGCAAGTTGCTGGGGCAGGAATTGGCCGACGATACCCTGATTATCGGAACAAGCGGACGTTATGAATTCCGCAACAAGGGCATTGATGTCTTTCTGGAAGCCATGAACCGCTTGAACCGCGACAAGAATCTGAAGAAGAATGTACTGGCACTTGTCAGCGTACCCGGTTGGGTGGGCGATTGCCGTGAAGACTTGTTGCAACGTCTCAAGAGCCGCGAGAAGTTTACTACGCCGCTCGAATGCCCTTTCATTACCCACTGGTTGCACAACATGACCCATGACCAGGTACTCGATATGCTGAAATATCTCGGTATGGGCAATCGTCCTGAAGATAAGGTGAAGGTCATCTTCGTGCCCTGCTATCTTGACGGCAAGGACGGTATATTCAACAAACTTTATTACGATCTGATTCTCGGCATGGACCTGACCGTTTATGCTTCCTATTATGAGCCTTGGGGCTACACACCTCTGGAGAGTGTGGCTTTCTATGTGCCGACGGTGACTACTGACCTTTCCGGCTTCGGCCGTTGGGTAAACGGACTGAAAGACCAGCATGGTATCGACGATGGTGTAGAGGTTCTTCACCGTTCGGATTACAACTATTCTGAGGTGGCCGACGGTATCAAGGATACAGTATCGGCCTTCTCGTCCAAGTCCGATGCCGAGGTGAAAGCTATCCGCAAACGTGCCGGCAAGGTGGCCGAGCAGGCGTTGTGGAAACACTTCATCCAGTATTATTATCAGGCTTACGATTTTGCCCTGCGTCGTGCTGCAAAACGTTTGCTGAACCAGTGAGAAACTATTTGAAAAGAAATTATTAATCAAACTTATCATATACAATGAAGATTAAAGTTAGTAATGTAAACACTCCGAACTGGAAAGATGTGAATGTAAAGTCGCATATTCCGGCTGAGTTGGAAAAATTGTCTGAATTGGCACGTAACATTTGGTGGTCTTGGAATTACGAAGCCACTGAATTGTTCAGAGATCTCGATCCGGCTTTGTGGAAAGAGGTTGGACAGAACCCCGTGCTTTTGCTGGAACGTATGAGCTATGCTAAACTTGAGGCGCTTGCGAATGATAAGGTTATTCTGCGCAGAATGGATGATGTATACTCGAAGTTCCGTACATATATGGATGTGGAGCCTGACAAGAAGCGCCCTTCTGTTGCCTATTTCAGTATGGAATACGGTCTGAATCACGTTCTGAAAATATATTCCGGTGGTCTGGGCGTTTTGGCCGGTGACTATCTGAAAGAAGCTTCGGACAGCAATGTAGACCTGTGTGGTGTAGGTTTCCTCTATCGTTACGGTTATTTCACCCAGACGCTGTCTATGGACGGTCAGCAGATAGCCAACTACGAAGCTCAGAACTTCGGTCAGTTGCCTATTGACCGTGTGCTGGACGAGAACGGTAATCAGATGATTGTCGACGTTCCTTATCTGGACTACTACGTACACGCTTATGTTTGGAGAGTGAACGTAGGTCGTATTCCATTGTACTTGCTGGATACGGACAACGAGCTGAACAGCGAGTTCGACCGTTCCATTACCCACACGCTTTATGGCGGTGACTGGGAAAACCGTCTGAAGCAGGAAATCCTGCTGGGTATCGGCGGTATCCTGATGCTGAAGAAGCTGGGTATCAAGAAAGACGTTTATCATTGCAACGAAGGACACGCTGCCCTCATCAACGTACAGCGCATCTGCGACTACGTGGCCGAAGGTCTTACCTACGACCAGGCCATCGAGTTGGTTCGTGCCTCTTCACTCTATACGGTACACACTCCGGTGCCTGCCGGCCATGACTATTTCGACGAAGGTCTCTTCGGCAAATATATGGGTGGCTATCCTTCACGTATGGGTATCACTTGGGACGACCTGATGGACCTGGGCCGCAACAATCCCGGCGACAAAGGTGAACGTTTCTGTATGTCTGTTTTCGCTTGCAATACCTCTCAGGAAGTAAATGGTGTGAGCTGGTTGCACGGCAAAGTATCTCAGGAAATGTTCTCCAGCATCTGGAAGGGTTATTTCCCCGAAGAAAACCACGTTGGCTATGTGACCAACGGTGTTCACTTCCCCACTTGGAGTGCCACGGAGTGGAAACAGCTCTACGGTAAATTCTTTGACGAGAATTTCTGGTACGACCAGTCGAATGCCAACATCTGGAAGGCCATTTACGATGTGCCCGACGAAGTGATCTGGAAGACCCGTATGGCTCTGAAGAACAAGCTTATCGACTACGTGCGCAAGCAGTATCGTGAAACCTGGCTGAAGAATCAGGGTGACCCCTCGCTCATCGTTTCTCTGCTCGACAAGATCAATCCCAATGCACTGCTCATCGGTTTCGGCCGTCGTTTCGCTACCTATAAGCGTGCACACCTGTTGTTTACCGACCTTGACCGTCTGGCCAAGATTGTGAACAATCCCGATTATCCGGTACAGTTCCTCTTTACCGGTAAGGCACATCCGCATGACGGTGCCGGTCAGGGACTTATCAAGAAGATTATTGAAATCTCCCGTCGTCCCGAGTTCCTTGGCAAGATTATCTTCCTCGAGAACTACGACATGCAGCTTGCACGCCGTCTTGTTTCGGGTGTAGACATCTGGCTGAATACACCGACCCGTCCGCTCGAAGCTTCTGGTACGTCTGGCGAGAAGGCGTTGATGAACGGTGTTGTCAACTTCTCCGTACTCGATGGCTGGTGGCTTGAAGGCTATCGTGAAGGTGCCGGATGGGCTCTGACCGAGAAACGTACATATCAGAATCAGGAACATCAGGACCAGCTGGATGCAGCTACTATTTATAGTATCCTGGAAACCGAAATCCTTCCGCTCTACTATGCGCGCAACAAGAAGGGTTATTCTGAGGGTTGGATCAAGACTATCAGGAATTCCATCGCCCAGATTGCACCTCATTATACGATGAAGCGTCAGCTCGATGACTATTTTGAGAAGTTCTACAACAAGGAAGCACAGCGTTTCCACATGCTGGCTGCCAACAACTATGCGAAGGCAAAGGAAATCGCCGCATGGAAAGAAGAAGTTGTTGCCAAGTGGGACAGCATCGAAGTCGTTTCTTGTGAGAAAAGTGAGGAGCTGGCTACCGGTTCTATAGAAAGCGGTAAGGAGTATACCATCACCTATGTTATTGACGAGAAAGGACTGAACGATGCCATCGGACTGGAATTGGTAACGATTTATACTGCAGCCGACGGCAAGCAGCACGTTTACTCTGTCGATCCGTTTGAAGTGATTAAGAAAGAGGGCACACTTTATACTTTCCAGGCCAAGCATAAACTCGAGAACGCCGGTAGCTTCAAAGTTGCTTACCGTATGTTCCCCAAGAATGCAGACTTGCCTCACAGACAGGACTTCTGTTATGTTCGTTGGTTTGTGTAAATTCAATTTTCAATAGCTCTTATATATAGCAGAGTTATTGCAACCGATATTAATAAAAAACGGCTCATCAAGGTAACCCTGTTGGGCCGTTTTTTTTGTATTTTCCATTTTCAAAGGATTGTAATCCACACACCCTCGCCGCGTTCCTTGGCTTCGACGATGCGCCGCTTCAACAGATTCACGTATCGGGTGGAGTTCAGCACGTGCCCCTCCTTGCGGTTCTCGCCGGGCAGGATGCAGCCGGCCGTGTCGGCTTCCGTGTTGCCCGCATGGATGCGGATGCCCTCGAACAAAGGTACGTGGAGCAGCAGGGGCAGCCATTGGCCGAACTTGGGGCTCCAGGTGATGACCACCGGATAGCGTCCTTCGGGGATGGCCGTGCGCCCCTTCACCTTGTGCTTCTTCTTCAGGTCGCGCCACGCAGGCTCCAGCGTGTCGCAAAAATAGGTTCCGTCTATGGCCAGGCAGCCTATGGTGTAGGTCTTACGCTTGGCGGTTCTTGTCAATGTCATTTCCATTGTTCCGTCTTTTGGTAGATTTGTTTATTGTCAATTGTAAGTTTTGTAATGTAATGGCGGTGTGTCCATTGCCAGAGCATGTTACGCGTACCTTCGGCATCCATACCCTGCGACTGGCGCACGCGCACGACATCGGCATGAGTGAACTCGTCAGGAAGCAAAGTCAACAAATTGACTCGTCCGTGGCGCTTGCCTTCGTTCCGCACCTCACTTATGGCACTTTCGATGTCCGCCCCAAAGAACTCCATTTTGCAAGCCAGGTCGTACTGGAGCGACCAGCGGATGAAGTCCTCGAAGGTCTTGTCCCAACGGCAACCGTTGGCCACGTAGAGCACGCACGCTTTCAGGTAAGCTATCACGTTCGCACGAAACGAGAGGTTCTCGTACACGCGGCTCTGCGAGAGGCGGGCGAAGTCGGCACACTCCTCCTTCAACGTCTGCGCCAGCTTATAGGCCTGCGGGCAGTCAATCAAGCCCTGCGCCTTCACGAGGTTCTCGATGTAGGGACGGAGTTCTTCGTCGAAAGCGGCGTCGTAGGTGCCATAGACGGGCATGTCCGCGCCGATTTCGCGTTCGGGGATGGTGCAGAAGTTGATGCGCGAGATAGGCCCATCGGTTAGCACGCGGCTGAAGTATCGCTTGCCCTTCTGAATGGTGGTCGAGGCATTCCAGTTGAAGCGGATGGTGACTTTCTCCGTGACGCTCTGCACGCCCACACGCGTCTGTCCGTAGCGGTTGCCGGGGTCGAAGGCCAGGCACATGATTTGGAATTGCTGGCCACTCCGCCCGCTTCCGCGCAAGGCGTCGAACTGGTCGATTTCGTTCAGCTTCGTGTAGAGGAAGTGGCCGTCCGCCTCGGCCATGCGCATCACAAAGGCGGGGTTCGTCATGTCCGCGTCAATCTCTTGGATGATAAGTCCTTCGGGGCGTTGGCGCTTGTCCTTGTTCGCGCCTTTCGAGGTCACCTCGTTCTTCCACTCCCGTTCGCGGCGGAGGTTGTCCTCGTCGCGGCGGCGGATGTCGGCCATGATGCGATTGATGGGCTCCGAGATGCAGTCCTTGCCCGCGCCCGTGCCGGCCATCAGCACGTTCATCAAGGTGGCTTCGTGCTCCACATTGTCGATGTATTTAAACCTTACGCGATGCAGGTGCGCCCCCAGCGCAGGGAAGACGGCGTGAGCCACGGCGGGCTTGTAGACATCGGGCGTGCGGCTCACCAATAGTTTGATTAGAGCAGGCAAGCGCTTGGGTAATGGAGAATTGAGAATGGATAATGGAGAATTATTATCCTCGTCATCCGCAGGCAATTCTTCATTCTTCATTCTTAATTCTTCATTTTTCAAAGATTCTTCATTCTTCATTCTTCGTTCTTCATTTTCAAGGGCCTCCCGCAACATCTTCGGCATCGAGTACCATTTCGCCGAGCAGGCGGAGTGTATCAACCCCTTCATTTCTTCCTCGGACAGGCCGTAGCGGGGCATCACTTGCAGGAGCAGCGCCTCGTCGTTGTCCGCAATGTAGCGCAGGTGCGAGGCCAGGCGGTGGAGCTTGTCGTTGCGCTCGCCGGGCACGGGTTCGCCCCCTGCCAAGCGGAACCATTGTTGAATAATCTGACTATATGGTACACCCTTAAACTTGGGTAATGAAGAATGAAGAATGTCGGCTTCGCCTCCGAATGAAGAATTTTCACCATCCGCAGGCCATTCTTCATTCTTAATTCTCAATTCTTCATTTCCAAACAGCTTCTCCTCGTCCAGGTAGAGCACATACTCGCGCGGCACGAGGAAGGAGCATCGTGCCAGGTCCTTCACCGCTCCGTCGTAGGCGGCGTCGCCCAGGCGGACGGACATCCAGCGCTGGGCCTCGTCGGGCGCCATGCCGGCACGGGGGATGACGAACAACAGGCGCAGGCCCTCGGTGCTGGGCGTGACATGTGCCAGGACGATGCCCAGCTCGGCTTCACGACCGCGCACCTTCGTGTCGTAGTAGGCGCGCGGGTCGTTGATGTGGTCCACGTCGTACATCGACAGGCCGCTGGGGACGGCGTCGGTGTTCAGCCGCCGCCCGTTCTTGAACGTGGCGTGCGGGGTGATGACGGGAAGCATCTTCTTGCGGGCGGCCTTCAGGGTTTCGAAGTCGTCCTTCGACATTTCGCCCCGGCGCACGGCCTCGAGGGCGTCTTCTATCTCGGCGCAGACACGGGCCACGAGGGGCGAATCGAGTGCCTGGCGGAACAGCTCGGGGGTGCACTCGCGCACCACACGGCTCCTTACGTTATTGCTTATTCCGAATTTCATTTTAGTTGAAAGTTTTTGTTTTACCACGGATTACTCAGATTTTCACAGATTAAAATCATCATCTATCAACCGATTAGAATCCGTGTCAATCCGTGTAATCTGTGGTGAAAAAATCAGAAGTTGGTATCAAACACGCGGTCCACAAAGTCGCTCGCCTGGCGGCTCTCGGCGATGAGCACGTCTGCCGGCGTGATGTCCGTCTCGTCCAGGGCGATGTTCAGGGCGAGCCGCACCCGCTTCTGGTTTACGCTGGCCCGTCCGTGGCGCAGGCGGATGTACTTGTAGCCACCGTTGCCATCCGAAGCGTGTCGCACATGTGCGTTGAAGTTTCCCTCGTTGGGGTTCACCAGGCCGATAGTGCCCTGCAGGCGGCAGCCCGATGCGAGAAGGCGCTCGTAGGCCTTGTCGCTAAGTTGCAATTGGATAATCATAGTCGTGTCAAAAAAAGTTTTAATGTTGTGAATAGGGTTTGCTAATGGATAATTGATAATGGAGAATTGAAAATTCTTCATTCATCATTCTTCATTTAAACCAGTTTCATGATGACCACCTGGTTCTCATAGCGCGTCGCGCCGTTCTTGTCCGTGTAGGCGCGGGTCTTGATGCAGGCCTGTACCTTGTGCAGGAGGTTCCGGTCGTACTCGGGACAGGCCAGTGCGGCGTCGCCCGTCATTTCGGCATAGAATTCGTCGATGCCGTCGGTCAGCAGGAATCCGCGCGAGTTGAACACCATCGGCGTGCCGTCCTTCGCCGTGTAGGGGCGGGCCGAGAGGGGGAATTGTTCGAGGATGGTTACTAACTTTTCCATAATCGTTTTTGGTTTTAAGGGTTGGAAGCATTCAAAACGAAATGCCCCCGCAAGCCTTTCTGGTGGCTTACGGGGGCAAAGTTAGGGTATCGGGAAATGAAAAACCCACTACGTAGTGGGTACGGCGTAGTGGGTACGGATGAGGAAGAATATGTTAATCAACCAATAAAACGATATTCGTGATGATACTTTATATATTTCTTATGAGCTTCCTCTATGTGACAGAGTGACAGGTTATCAACCAATCCCAACAAAGATTTATCATCTTTCGAAAGTAATTTAGAATAAATTACTTTCCCTTCAGAAGTAAACGTCATGTACCCCAAATCGAATAACTTATCATAGTTTGGCAAAAGCAATAATCCATTGTATACATCCAATCGTTCATCATTAGTTGAATCTTTCCATGGCTTTATGTGAGAAGCCACTAGCACATCTGTCAAAGAACACCTGCTTATAGCGCATCCATCCCAATATTTTATCAATTCATTACGAAATATCCCTTGACCTCTTCTTGATAAAATAACAGCTTCTCTTTCAGTAACAGATAGATGCTGATTTTCTTTAATAATCTCTATTTCAGAAAAAACGCTATGTTCATAACGTTTGCGATAATCAGAACTCAGGAAATCTAAAAATTTACGCAGACCGGAACGAAAATCAGAGATAGATTTTCGTGTAGAATATTTTGTTCTTCCAGTACAACGTATTTCTTCTTCTTGTAAAATTTCTTCCACACGCTCTTTAGTTAAAGTATCATCTATACGATAAGTGGTTGAAAGAAATTTTAGTCTAGAAATATAATCATTACTCGTTTTTCTTGTCAAACCACCCTCGGTAATCATGTAATGATAAAAATCCGATTGAATATTCAAAAAATGTTTTTCTTCCTCGTACATTCGATTATTTCTCATTTTCTATATTATCTATTTCATCCATTGCACACATTATGGAGTTCAATACTTTTTCGTATTCTTCACTCAACCAACCTTGGCAGACACTTTCTTCTTCTTGGCGCAGCAGATTATAAGCATCAACCAAAGCTTTACGAATTAGTTCAATTTTCATCACTCGCACATTCATTTGTTAAATCTTCATAATGACTATATTTCTCTGCCATAAGATATTATCTGATATTATTCATAATCGAACGCAAAGTTAATTAAAACACAGAAATATCGATTGTTTTGTAGAAACATTCTGCCTGAATCAGGAAGCGTTTTACCCCTCCATCACCCCCTTCACCCGCTCCATGAACGCCATCGTCTTGCGTTGTCCCATTCCCAGGTTGCAGGCTGAGCGGAGGGTTTCCGATTTCATGCCCCACAGGCCGCCGAAGGTCTGCCAAAGGTTGTCCACCTCCAGCCGGTCGGCCAGCAGGGAGGCCAGCACGCCCTTCTCGGGGTTCGAGAGCGAAAGAGGTTGCCAGTGCTCGTCCACAAGGCCGGCTTTCACAAGGTGGGCCAGCAGAGCCTCGGCACGGGCCGAGCGCAGGACTTCGGGTCGGGAGGCAACTTTCCCGACGTCTTCCCGCCGCTCCTCCGCCCCGGCCTGCTCCCCGGACGGGGACGGACTTGCCCCGGAGGTGTCGGGCATGGCGATGTAAACATGGGTATTGTCGTGGATGTCGAACATGGGCGCGTTGAACGTCACACTCCCGTTGAACGAGATGCCGCCCGGTGTGTGGGAGCGGGACGTGCTTTCGGAGCTGTTTTCGGATGAACGGTCTTTCATGAGTGTATATTTTTTTGTTTGGTTTCTTGACTAATCAGGATTCCTTGGATGCGGACGGCATCCCGATGGAAACGTGGGCATTGCCGCTCACGTCGTACACGGGCGCGGCGAACGCTACGGTCGGCCCCGGCTCCTTATGCCCCAAGTGCTGGAGACGGGCAAACTCCTCGTCGGTAGGATGGCGGTAGATGAGCAGCAACGTATTGACCAGCAGCACCACCTCCGCATTTTGCGAGGAGGGCAGGCGTTCCACCAGGTCCAGCCATTCAGACAACGTGTGCCGCTCCACCTGCCCCTGCCGCTCGAAGTCGGCCTTCAGCCGGTCGAAATCGGCTTTCTGGCGTTCCAGCTCGTCGCGCAGGGCCTGTATGCGCTCGTCGCGCAACACATTCTTCTTCCGTTCTTCCTCCATCGCACGGGCCAACCTCTCCCGTTCCTCGGAAGCGCTTTTCAAGTCGGATCGGGCAAAGAAGAGTTCTTCCCTCAAGGTTTCCTGCGCGTGCAGAAGTTCGTTAACGCGTGCGTCCAGATAGCGTTCGCGTGGCGTGGGTTCGCCGGGGGTGATGTGTCTGACCTGTTCCATGTTTTTCATTTGTATCCACAGACCTTTGGTGCCGCCTGTGCCATTTGCAAAGTTAGAAATATAAATGAAATGCCAAAATGTTTTTATGATAAAAAATAAAACAGGCCGTATATGGTTGTCATATCCCTTACATTACAAAACTTACAATTGTTTTTTTTCAGAAAACACATCCGTCCGTTCCCAAGTTGATAGGTTTCAAATTATAAGCAAAATATTTTTAT
>UMJL01046787.1_pt1 | contig 18382 bp, 14 predicted proteins | sample 1966071 | NCBI WGS metagenome assembly UMJL01 (sample SAMEA4836148, study PRJEB28245) | human gut metagenome | biome: gut microbiome; material: fecal sample | place: Denmark | collected 2008
CAGAACAGCGCAAGAAGTATCCAGCACAAAAAAAGTTTCGGAACGGGTGAAAAAACGCCGGTTTGCGGACCTCCATTTTTGGCCGTTTCGAGTAATTTTCTTAAATTTGTGACGTCTAATAAAACAAAAACGAATTGACGATGGAAAAGAACGAACATAGAAAGTCCGGATGGATGTGGGGCCTGCTGCTGGCCTGCCTGCTGGTACTGGTATCCTGCCGTGCCGGATACGAAGTGACGAAAGTTGAGGCCCGTCGGGTGGCCATGGATTCCGTTTGGGATGCCCGTCCCTGCGAGGAAGCGCTGGCTCTGCTGGCTCCCTACAAGGCTGGGGTGGACAGCGTGATGGGCGAGGTGAAAGGCGTGGCCGCCGTGTCGATGGACCGCTTCCGCCCCGAAAGTCCCTTGTCCAACCTCATAGCCGACGTCCTGCGTCAGGCTGCCGCCAGCGTGCTGGGCCGTCCGGCCGACGTGGGGCTGGTCAACGTGGGTGGCATCCGCAATGTGCTGACCGAGGGCGACATCACCACGCAGAACATCTACGAAATCCTGCCCTTTGAAAACTCGCTCTGTGTGCTCACGCTGGGCGGAGCCGACCTGAAGGAACTTTGCGCCAACATCGCCGCCCGTGGCGGTGAGGGAGTGAGCGGGCTGAACCTGGTCATCGATGCCGAAGGCCGCCTGCTCGAGGCGAAGGTGGGCGGACAGGCCATCGACGAGGGACGCACCTACACCGTGGGTACCATCGACTTCCTGGCCGAGGGCAACGACGGCATGTCGGCCCTGACCCGCGCCAGCCAGCGCCAGTGTCCCGAGGGAGCCACGCTCCGCGGCCTCTTCATGGACTATGTGGAGCGCGAGACGGCTGCCGGACGGAAGATAGAGGCGCGCATCGAAGGCCGTGTGGTGATGAAGAAATGAACAATGTAAACTCAAGAAAGAAAGGATTATCGCAATGATGAAACGAATCTATATGCTGCTTTGGCTGGCCGGATGTCTGGCACTGAGCCTCTCCGCCCAGCTGACAAAAGAACTCTACCTGCTCCACACGAGCGACATGCACAGCCGCGTGGAACCCCTGGCCGCCGATGCCGCCGACGCTGATGCCGGCAAGGGCGGATTGGCCCGCCGTGCCGCCTTCGTCCGCCAGTTCTGCGCCGAGCATCCCAACACGCTGGTGCTCGATTGCGGCGACATCTCGCAGGGCACGCCCTACTACAACTTCTACAAGGGCGAGGTCGAAATCCAGCTGATGAACCTCATGGGCTACGACGCCATGACCATCGGCAACCACGAGTTCGACTTCGGCATGGAGAACATGGCCCGCCTCTTCCGCATGGCCCGCTTCCCGGTGGTCTGCTCCAACTATGAGGTGGCTGGCACGCCGCTCGAAGGGCTGGTGAAACCCTATGTGGTCATCGAACGCGGAGGCTTGCGCATCGGCCTTTTCGGCCTGGCTCCCCAACCCGAAGGACTGATACAGGCCGACAAGTGTCAGGGCGTGGTTTACAAAGACCCCATCCCCGTGGCGCAGGCGATGGCCGACCTCCTTCGCGACGAGGAACATTGCGACGCCGTCATCTGCCTGTCGCATCTGGGCATCCGCGGCATCGACCCCGAAGCCGTGAGCGACGAGAAGCTGGTGGTAGCCACCTCGGGCATCGACGCCATCCTGGGCGGACACTCGCATACGTTCATGAAGGAGCCGGCCTTCTACCCCAATGCCGAGGGGCGCGAGACGCCGGTGTTCCATACGGGCCGCAACGGCGTGTATGTGGGAGAGTGGAAACTGACTCTGACGGCAAAGAAATAACGGAAAGGAGGAACGGCTATGAGAAGCACAACATTGAAACGGGTAGGCTGGTTGGTAGTGCTCACCCTGGTATTCATCGCCCGCCCTGTGTCCGATGCGCGTACCTTGCCCGTACCGTCGGCCGGAGTGATGGAGAAAAGCCCGATAGGCACGTTGACGGAGGATGCCCGTTGCCGCCAGTGGGTAGACTCCGTGATGCAGACGCTTACCCTGCGCGAACGCATCGGCCAGCTGTTCATCTACACCATAGCCCCCACGCAGGACAAGCCGAACGTTGACCTCCTGCGCAAGGTCGTGAAAGACTACAAAGTGGGCGGATTACTCTTTTCCGCCGGCACGGTGCCCAACCAGGTGGCGCTCACCAATTTGGCTCAGGAGTGGGCCGACGTGCCTCTGATGATTACTCTGGACGGCGAATGGGGTCTCTCCATGCGTCTGAAGGACACGCCCCGCTTCCCTCGTAACATGGTGCTGGGATGCATTGCCGACGACCGCCTGCTCTACGAATACGGGCGCGAAGTGGCCCGCGAGTGTCGCGAAATGGGTATCCACGTCAATTTTGCCCCCGTGGCCGACGTCAACATCAATCCTTCGAATCCCGTCATCAACAACCGCTCTTTCGGCGAAGACCCCGCCAACGTGGCCCGCAAAGTGGTGGCCTATGCCCGCGGCCTCGAGGACGGAGGCGTGTTGTCCGTAGGCAAGCATTTCCCCGGTCATGGCGATACGAATGTCGATTCGCACAAGGCTTTGCCCACCCTGCGCTTCACACGCCAGCGGCTCGATAGTGTGGAACTTTATCCCTTCCGCCAGATGATTGGCGCAGGGCTGAACGGCATGATGGTAGGACATCTGGCCGTGCCCGCCCTCGAAGGGAAGGAAGGGGTGCCTGCCTCCCTCTCGCGCAAGGTGGTTCACGACCTGCTGGCCGAAGAACTTCAGTTCAAGGGACTTGTCTTTACCGATGCCTTGGCCATGAAAGGGGTGCAGGGTGGCGGTTCGGTGTGCCTCCGGGCGCTGAAGGCAGGCAACGACCTTTTGCTGGTGCCGCGCCGCATCAAGGAAGAAGTGGAAGCCGTGCTTCAGGCCGTGAAGCGGGGCGAACTTTCGGAAGCCGACCTCTCTGCCCGTTGCCGCAAGGTGCTGGCCTATAAATATGCCCTGGGCTTGAAGAACAGGCCTTTCGTCCGCCTCTCGGGGTTGAGCACACGCCTCAATACGCCCGAGGCCCGCGATTTGGTGAGCCGCTTGTCACAGGCCTCTGTCACCGTCTTGTCCAACAAGGACCGTGCCCTCCCGATGGACCCCACGGTAAAGGATGTGGCTGTTGTCCATATCGGTGGCGGGCGTGCCGACCTGACACCTTTGATGCAGGAGATGGCCATCTTCGTGGAACCTGATAAATTTGACGTGGGACGCGATATGGACGGGGCACAGAAGGCTGCCCTGAAAAAGAAACTGGCAGGATACCGTCGTGTCGTGGTGTGTGTGACGGATGAGGGATGGACCGATTATCAGTCACTCTTTGCCGGATGGCCCGAGGAGGTTCCCCTTGTCTATGTACTCTTCATTCAAGGCCATCGGGTGAAGGCCGGCTTGCGCAATTGTCTGGCCGCGGCATCGGCCGTGGTGCTGGCCCATTCGGCCGACGAAGATGTACAGCGCCATGCCGTCAATGTGCTTTATGGTGCGGCAGGTGCCGACGGACGGCTTTCGGCCAGTATCGGCTCCGTGTTCAAGGCTGGGTGTGGTGTGACCCTCGAAGCCCGCGACCTGCCCCGCTACAATCCCGATGAACATGGTATGGATGCCCGCATCCTGAAGCAGATAGACGACATTGTGGACGAAGGCCTGCGCAAGGGAGCATTTCCTGGTTGCCAGGTTGTGGTTCTGAAGGACGGGCGCGAAATGTACAACAAGGCTTTCGGTACGTTCATGGGCGAGGGCAGCCAGGCGGTCACAACAACCGATGTGTACGACCTTGCTTCGATGACCAAGACTTCGGCTACCTTGCTGGCCGTGATGAAGCTCTACGATCAGGGATTGCTGAGCCTCACCGACTATGTTTCGGCCTATCTTCCTTTTCTGAAAGGGACAGACAAGGAGCGCATTACCGTGAGCGACCTGCTCTTCCACGAATCGGGTTTGCCTTCTACCATCCTGTTCTATCAGGATGCCATCGATAAGGAGAGTTATACAGGTACCCTGTTCCGCAACAGGGCCGACGCCCAACATACCGTCCGCATCGGACGCGACACATGGGCCAATCCCCGTTTCAGTTTCCGTCGTGGCTTGACGTCTGTTGTCCGCAACGATTCCTGTACCCTTCAAGTGGCCGATAGCTTGTGGCTGGCTGCCTCGTTCAAGCAGGAGATGATGCGGAAGATAGCCGATTCCCGCCTGCGCGACAAGCGTTATCGTTATAGTTGTGTGGGTTTCATATTGCTACAACAGATTGTGGAAGCCCGTACCGGCATGCCTATGGACAAGTTTCTGGAGCGGGAATTCTATCGTCCGATGGGGTTGAGGCACACGGGGTTCTGCCCCTTGCGCTTCTTGCCCAAGAGTGGAATTGTACCCTCGTCGGTCGACGGCTTCTTGCGGAAAACGACCCTTCAGGGCTTTGTGCACGACGAGTCGGCCGCTTTCCTTGGTGGCGTATCGGGCAATGCCGGCCTCTTCTCCAATGCTTCGGAGGTGGCCCGCATCGGGCAGATGTTGCTTAACGGTGGTACGCTGGACGGGCGCCGCTATTTGAGCGAGAAGACTTGCCGGCTCTTTACGACCCACACCTCCCGCCTCAGCCGTCGTGGGTTGGGCTTCGACAAGCCCGAAACGAAGGAGGGGCGATACAGCCCTTGTTGCGCTTCAGCGCCTTCGTCGGTTTATGGCCATACAGGTTTTACAGGTACCTGCATGTGGATGGATCCCGACAACGGTTTGGTTTATGTGTTTTTGAGCAACCGCATTTGCCCCAACGTGTGGAACAACCTGCTCATGGAGTTGGACATTCGCGAACGCATTCAGGAAACAATATACAGAGCCCTGCTGGAATCGTGAGGTAAGGATGTGAAGGAGGGTAACGGAAAAAGAAAACCGCTGATAACCAATGGTTGTCAGCGGTTGTTTCTTCTCTGGTGATCCGCTTGGGGCTCGAACCCAAGACCCCAACATTAAAAGTGTTGTGCTCTACCTGCTGAGCTAGCGAATCAAACCTTAGTGCTGTTAAGCGGGTGCAAAGATAGGGCTTTTTGGTGAAATGGCAAATTTTTTTTGATTATTTTTCTTCGTCGGGCGAAGATTTTGGCGCAAGGGGAGTGCTTTCGCTCCTTTCATCTTGTTTGATTTTCTCTTTATTGATGATGAAACGCTGGTAATAGGACAACATGAGTGTCGTCAGCGGCAGGGCGATAATCATGCCCAGCATGCCCATCAGAGAACCCCATACCGAAAGCGAGAGGAGGATGATGGCAGGGTTGAGGCCTGTAATCTTCCCCATGACACGCGGCACGATGAAGCCGTCCTGAATGGCTTGTACGATAGCAAATACAGCCAGGGCAGCGGCCAGAATAAGCCAGAAGTTGCCACCCGTGTCGGCTGCCTTCAGGATGGCCAATATCACGGTGGGGATAAAGCCGATAATCTGCAGGTAGGGCACCAGGTTGAGGGCGCCGATGAACAATCCCAGGCCGATGGCCAGCGGAAAGTCGATAATGAGGAATCCGATGCTGAACAATATGCCCACACAGAGGGCTACGAAGGCCTGCCCGCGGAAGTATCGGTTCATGCCATCCTTGACATCGTTCATGATGCCGCTCAGGAAGGTGCGGTATTTGACGGGAAGCAGGCGTGGCCATCCTTCTGCAATGCTCTCATAGTCGAGCAGGATAAACACGATATAGAGCAGGATGATGAAGAACGTGAAGACTCCATAGAGCAGGTTGACCGACTCGGTAACCAGTGACCATAGCGGAGGGACGGCTTCCTTCAGGGCGTCCAGCAGGCTTTTTTCCTGGAAAAGCTTCTGGAGGAACTGGGGGTCGACGTTGTCACGAAGGAATTCGGACAGGTTGCGGGGCACGTTGCTTCCATAGTTGTTGTTGGTGAAATATTCCATCAGCAGGTCCTTCACACGGCCGAATTCTTGTATCATGGGCGGTACGAGCAGATAGAAAGCCGCCGTGGCGATGCCGCCCAAGGTGAGCAGGGCACAGAAGATGGAGATAACGCGATTCTTCAGCTTCAGTCGGTATTGGAAGAAAGACACCAGCGGATAGATCAGGTAGGCGATGAGCCAGGCTATGAAGAAGGGAAGCAGGGCTCCGCTCAGCCGTTTGATGAGGATAAGGACACCGATGATGATACCACCGATGATGACTCCGCGGATAAAGCTGTCGAAAGTTATCTTTTTGCGTTCCATGTGGACTTGCTCTTTTTTTATTCAGTTTCGTCTGCCTGGATGGCCTTCTGATAGCACGTCCGGCACAAGGGTTCGTATTGGGCCGTTTCGCCCAGCAGGACCTGCTTGTCGTTCTTGACCGTCCGATGTGAGAAGGAAGCCAGTTCACCGCATTTCACACAGATGGCATGCACCTTGGACACTTCGTCGGCAATGGCGCACAAGCCGGGCATCGGGCCGAAAGGCGTGCCGCGGAAGTCCATGTCGAGACCTGCGACGATGACGCGCACTCCGTTGTTGGCCAGCTGGTTGCATACGTCAATCAGGCCATTGTCGAAGAACTGGGCTTCGTCGATGCCCACCACGTCTATCTCGGATGTGAAGAGCAGGATGCTGGCCGAAGAATCGATGGGAGTGGACGAAATGGAATTGCTGTCGTGCGACACCACCTCTGCCTCCGAATAGCGGGTGTCGATGGCCGGCTTGAAAATCTCTACCCGCTGGCGTGCAAACTTGGCACGCTTCAGCCGGCGGATGAGCTCTTCGGTCTTGCCCGAAAACATCGAGCCGCAGATTACTTCGATCCGGCCTCTTCTCTTGGTCTCTTGTATATGGTCTTCCGAAAATACGTTCATGCTTGATGGAATAATGATATTTCGTACAAAAGTAATCATTTTGTCGGCTTCACAACGTTTTTTCATTATTTATTTCTACATTTGTGGCGTTAACGTATGTACGACAAGGATATGCAGAATTTGTTGGATGATATAAGGACGGAGATGGACACCCTCAAAGGGTGCATCGGGCGGATGGAGCAACGTTTGGACGAACTTCAGGCCAAGCTGGCAGAATTGAGCGGCTTGCTTCAGTCGGGGCCGAAACCGCATGTTGCCGAAGAAGTGCCGCCACAGGTGGTGGAAGAGCCGGTCGTGGTTCCCAGTCAGCCCGAGGTTGTTCAGGAAACACGCCAGCCCGTTGAAGAACCGGCCGAAGAGCCCCTTTCGGCCTCTATCCTGGCAGAACGCATAAGGCCTGCGGCCGATTTGCGCCATGCGCTCAGCCTGAACGATTCGTTTCGTTTTGCCCGCGAATTGTTCGACGGCAATGCTTCGCGTATGAACCGCGTCCTTGAATCCTTGAGCCATGCCGCTACGTTTGCAGAAGCCGTTTCCTTGTTCGAGGCCGAGGTTCATGCGACGGAAGACAACGAGGCTGCGGCCGATTTTATAGAGCTTCTGCGCAAGTATTTCAACTGATAAAAGCAGGGACGGACTATGGGAAAATTGTATATCGTACCGACGCCGGTCGGCAATCTGGAAGACATGACCTTCCGTGCCATCCGTGTCTTGAAGGAGGCCGATCTGATATTGGCCGAAGATACTCGTACCTCAGGAATTCTTCTGAAACATTTCGAAATCAAGAATTCCATGCAATCTCATCACAAATTCAATGAACATAAAACGGTTGAAAGTGTTGTTAATCGTATAAAGGCTGGTGAAACGGTGGCTCTGATATCGGATGCCGGCACGCCAGGCATCTCCGATCCAGGTTTCCTGATGGCCCGCGAATGTGCCCGCAATGGAATCGAAGTGGAGTGCCTGCCCGGAGCAACAGCATTTGTACCAGCTCTGGTAGCTTCGGGATTGCCTTGCGACCGCTTTTGCTTCGAGGGTTTCCTCCCTCAGAAAAAAGGCCGTTCTACCCGCCTGAAAGCATTGGTTTGCGAGCAGCGAACCATGGTGTTCTATGAATCGCCCTATCGGTTGGTGAAAGCCCTGACCCAGTTTGCCGAATGTTTCGGCCCTGAACGTCAGGCGTCCGTCTCGCGCGAAATATCCAAGGTGCACGAAGAGACGGTGCGAGGCACCCTGGCCGAGCTGGTGGAACACTTTACGGCCAATGAACCCCGTGGCGAGATTGTGATTGTAATAGCAGGAATAGACTAAAAAATAAGTACCAAAATTAAAACGTAAAAACGAGAGCGTATGAAAAAATTAGCTTTTTTAGTTGTATGTGCGGCCGTTGTGGCTTCATGCGACAGCTTCTCAGGTGGTAGCAAAGACCAGCTGAAGGCCGAGAACGATTCTTTGAAGATGGAACTGAACCAGCGTAATGCCGAACTGGATGAAATGCTGGGTACATTCAATGATATTTCCGAAGGCTTCCGCCAGATCAATGCCGCCGAGAACCGTGTAGACCTGCAACGTGGTGCTGTGGCCGAGGGTTCGCCCAGTGCCCGCCAGCAAATAGCTTCCGACATCGAATTCATCCGCAAGCAGATGGAGGAAAACCGCCAGCAGATTGACAAATTGCAGCAGATGTTGAAAAGCAGCAAGAACAATTCGGCCCAATTGAAGCGTGCCGTCGACCAACTGACTCAGGAGCTTGTCACCAAGACTCAGCGCATCGAAGAACTTCAGGCCGAACTGGCGTCCAAGAACATCCGCATTCAGGAGCTGGATGCTGCCGTTACCGATCTTTCGGCTCAGAAAGAGCAGCTGACCGCCGAGAATACGGCCAAGGCAAAGACGGTATCCGAGCAAGACAAGGCTCTGAACACCGCCTGGTTTGTATTCGGTACCAAGAAGGAGCTGAAAGACCAGAAGATTCTTTCGGGAAGCGGCCTGTTCAAGAAAGGCGAGGTGATGCAGGATGCTGAAATCAACAAAGACTACTTTACCGAAGTCGATATCCGTACGACCAAGGAAATCAAACTCTACTCCAAGTCGGCCGATATCCTGACTACCCATCCCGATGGGACCTATGCATTGGAAAAAGATGACAAGGATTTGTTGACCCTTAAGATTACCAAGCCTCAGGAATTCTGGAGTGTGTCCAAGTATCTTGTCATTCAGGTCAAATAAACCGTTAGACGAATAGCTGGAGACGTAGGTTCATGCGAAGGAAGCATAAGCCTGCGTCTTCTTCTTATTTATTAATACAGTCGGAAGTTATGGATACAATTTTACCTTTTGCGTTGTTGTGCCTCACGTCCTTTTTCACGTTGACCAATCCCTTGGGTACCATGCCCGTATTCCTTACCATGACGCAGGGAATGAGCGACAAGGAACGTCAAAGTGTCATCACCCGGGCTACGCTCACCGCTTTCATCATCATCATGGTGTTTACGTTTGCGGGGCAATTTCTGTTTTGGTTCTTTGGAATTTCCACCAATGGCTTCCGCATTGCCGGAGGTGTCATTATATTCAAGATCGGTTTCGACATGCTTCAGGCCCGCTACACTCCCATGAAGCTGAAGGATGAAGAAATCAAGACTTATGCCGACGATATTTCCATTACGCCGCTGGGCATCCCTATGCTTTGCGGCCCTGGTGCCATAGCCAATGCCATTGTGTTGATGCAGGACGCCAATACCTTTGAGATGAAGAGTGTGCTGATTGGCTCCATCGCTTTCATCTACCTGCTTACCTATTTCATTCTTCGTGGCTCTACCCGCCTGGTCAACGTACTTGGTGAGACGGGCAATAATGTCATGATGCGTCTGATGGGTCTTATCCTGATGGTGATTGCCGTAGAATGTTTTGTAGGAGGTATGAAGCCTATTCTGGTGGATATATTGAAAGAGGGTTGTTAAAAAATGAGGGATAAGAATTAATCATATAGTCTTATCCCTCATTTATGATAATTTGGCTCAATATTGACTGATATCTATTTCTTTTACTCCTACCATATTTTTCAATTCAAATCCAGTGGAATTCCATGTTTCGATAACAAGTGTTTTGTTTCCATCCGTGTTATATGTATGATTGGCTTCTATGGAATAAGAGTCTGTAATGCCATCCCCCCAAATCACGTTGCCAAAAACATTATCACCATTTAACATAGGTAAAACAAACTCTTTGGCGGAGTGGACAATCCCAATGAGGCCATATTTTTCAAGGGTTTCGATTTTGTCGGATTCTTCATTTAGAGAAATTGCTATTGTCTGGTCTGCAATAAACTCCAGTCCGTAATTAGTTAATACCAATCTGAATATATATTGAAAGCCGCTTTTCATTTCTACTTCAGGAAATTTTGTTGTATAATCCTTGCCGTCAATAGTCGCTTTAAGACTGATTTCTTTGGCTTTTGTAGAGAATGGAATGGTCCATATTTTAGGTAAGTCTTCTGTCCATCCGGATTCTTGTAGAAGTTTATCTGTTTCTATAGCAATACTTCCTTTTTCAGTTCCTGTTATTTTACCTGTACTGACATCCATTGTGCCTTTAGCAAAATTTTCTTCTCCGATAATTTCTAGTTTCTGTAGCTTCCCATTTCCATTATAGCCTTGAGTACAGATGTTTAGAGAAGCCAATGATAGGGCATGTTTCATGGTCAGCTTTGCTGTATGTGTAGTATAGGATACTGGAACGAAAGAACCTGAATATAATATGTCCTTTTGCTGGGATAAATCAATCGCAATTGCTTGAGGATCTATATTTTGTTCTGAATAAGGAGATACTGCATAAATGAAGGTTTTTTCATTCTCTCCCAAACGAATTGCAGGATTGATATTCCATGTCCCGCCTTCATAGGTCGCTTTTATATTTTCGACGAAGTTTGGAGCTTTTATATCACCATAGGTTTTCGCATATACGTTCATTAAGTCTCCTTCTGTGAATTCAGTTGTTACAGAAGCCTTCGTTTCTACAGTTGTACTAATGATAACTTCTACTTTATTGTCGTTGTTTGGATCTCCTTCCAATGGCTCATTGCTACATGCAAATAGTAAAAATAAAATAGAATAGACCAGCCCTATATTAATAATAGTCTTCATAAGATCAATTTTTTGTAGTTATTATATTAAATGTCTTTTTTTCTTCGCCACAAGTCAACTCTATAGTCAAACGTTCTTTGGGCAATGTGTTTAAGTCTATTTTTAACTCAGGTAAGGGTTCTAATGTTCCTTTTGATAGTTCATTCCCATTTTCTGATAGAATTCGATATGAAACATTATGTTTTGTCTTTAACAGAAGAACCTTGGTGGTGCGATCATATTTTAGGGATGATGTTTCTTCTATACTCATCCATGGTATTACATTGATGCGAAATCCTTGTGTTAAACTTGATTTGCTTTCTGTATCTGTGACAGTAATTTCTACATCCCATGATGATGTTTGGGCATGGAGGATTTCTGTTGTTATTAACATACCATCTTTATACTGAAATGGAACTTCCATGTATTTTCCCAAAGTACTGTTATACACTCCATGTACGTTGATCTCAAAAGTAGATTTAGGTGTTGTACCATTTACTAAAATCTGACCTACAGTTGAACCAATTTTAAGTCCTTCTTCTATTTGTCTATTACTGAGCGAGATACTTTTTAAAACTTGATCAGGTGCACCTATACCAATGACTGCTACATGATGACTGTCGTACGCCATATTCATTGACGCATCTCTTAAATTGTCTATTGGGAAATAACCGTTTCCATAACTGCCCCATCCCCAATTGACATGAAACATTCCGTTTCCGTCGTATCCATCTAAGTTGAAACTGTGTCCAGCATTATGTTCTGTATCTACTGCATTATATATTATGGCCCGCCCAGCATTCAACTCATTAATTAATAATTGTTCCCAGTCTTCATCGTAATATTCACGCCAAATATATTGGACGTCTTCGGGGTATGAGAATATGTTCTTGAGAGCATCAGAAATACGGTTCACTTCATTACTTGGAATCCCCGAACCATCAATGCCATAATCCATACGGACACTCATCCCTGCATGGTATAAAAAACGCGCTACTTCATTATAATTATTTGCTCCTGCTAGTATGTCATCCCAATTGTAAGCCATTTCATTTTCATAATTAATAGATAATTTTCCGTAGTTTGCGCTGGTATAACTAATACTCCCTTTGGGTCTTGCTGGATACCGTTGTACACTCATAGCTTGTCCCATTGCCACAGCAACACAACCCACTAAAGCCTGTTGTTGAGGACAATACGTATTATAAGGCGCATCCTGATTCCAATTCACCTTAATTAAAGGTTCAATGGCTTGTTTTGAGGATCTTGTACTAATACCAGCAATATTAGTCCATCCGACATGAGGCTCGGTTGCGATTTTAGCAATTTTTCTTATTTGATTGCTATATTCTTCTAATATATAAAGCATATTTTGGGGCAGGCTTTCTTTCTTTATTGAACCTTGTTGTGAATAGCCTAAAATTGGATTGACAGTGTCATCTCCTGATACAATCATCCATCCTTGTGGATTGAAATTAATAATATAATATAAATCAGCGACAACTGTAACTTCCTGTATAGTTGCTGATCTCCATTTGTTTATCTGTGAGTAAGTAACAGCGAATTGACGAGCTTGTTGTTCTGTTACTTTTTTGGCCCATAGATTAATAAAGGATGAAAAGATTAAAACGAAAAGTGATAAATATAGTTTTTTCATGGGGCATATTTTTATAGGGTAAAAAGGGCGTGTTTTCACTAATAAAACACGCCCCATAAGTTCTTTATTATACGAGGTTTATCAATTCTTAGTCATGACAATTTCACCTGCGGCATCCCATAAACTACCACTTAATTGTGTAGTACCGGTAGGAGCCAAGAAGAAATAAAGTACTTTAGAATTATCAAATGTAATAGTTGTAAAGTCATCATTACATTCGCCGTCGATTGTTCCCTCAACTATCATTTGATTTCCTTCTGCTGTTCCCAGGAAGACATCATTGATACCGTCGCTTCCAAAATTAACTCCTTGTGCAAACATTGTACCTAAAGCGAATGACAGAGTTACCTTTTGTGTTGCCATATCGAATTTGTATAGCAAAGTAGCTTGGGTCCAATCATATCCCATCATACCTGTAACATAAAGGATTTGATTATATCCTTCTTCTGTCTCATCGTATCCTATGACTGTAACGTCCCAGGATTGCTTACCTGAATAGGGACTGTTTACGGACATTTTCCATTTGCCTTGGAGCTTTTCATAGAAAGCTGAATCATTATCTCTTAAACCTACTGTTGTAACAGCTTGGGTTCCAATATTAGCACCTTCTACACTGATTAATTTGACAGTAAAGGTCCGTGTTTCATTTATATCATTGTCATCCACTGCGCAAATTTCAATATTGCCGCTTGTCGCATTAGCTGGTATGACGATAGATTTAGAAGTGACGATATAATGTACATCTTCCATTGCAGGATTTTCTCCAGCTTCGGTGACTTCAACAGTAACTTTGATAGGTCCATTCAATTCTCCGCTTACGGTTACTGGTACATTGAATATTCCTGCACTTTCTTTAACCAAGACTTCTTCTTGTGCCATGCTCACCGTTGCGTCACTATTGTTCCAACTTTCCTCCTCTGAACATGCCATAAAAAGGAAGGAAGTAAGGAGCAAGGCATATATTTTTCTAAACTTCATATTCTTTTAATTTTAAATTTGACAATTAATAACCGGGGTTTTGCTGGCCTTGCATCTGTGGGTTCGTTTGAATTTCATCAGCAGGAATAGGCCATACGTAACGGTGGTCACCAGCTTCATAAGCAACAGAACTACTTGTTGTTACAAGAATGCTTTCAATTTGAGGATTTTCAGGATGAGATGGATTACGTTGGAAGCCAAGTCCCCATCGACGTAAATCGCTCATTCTGAATCCTTCACCGATAAGCTCTTTCTGACGTTCTTCTCGGATAGCATTAATTAAGTTTTGACCACTATAACTGCCATTCTCATATCCTTCAATACGTTTGCTTCGCAAATCATTCAAATATTTGTTAGCTAACGTTGGGTTAGTTGTTGCAGCAGCCTCGGCAGCGATTAAGTAAAGTTCACTGGTACGGAAAGGTTTACTCATATTCATATAGTTCGGAGTACTGGGAGTCGTACGTAAATCAATATTACCAGGATATTTTGTAAATACGTATGCTTGTACTTTAGAGTCTGTCAATTCCCAGACTGTAAAATACGTATCAAAACGGACATCACCTTCACCATACATGTTTAATACATCATAAGTCGGAATGTAGTCTGCATTATCTTCATTCGTAGACAGATAAGTACCCCCCGTCGAATTGCCTAATTCTGTAGCAGACATGAAAGGACGGAATATTACTTCTGTTCCTTCATCATCAGCCCATAATTTTTTGTAATCTGCAAGTTCTGTCAAAGGATATATTCCAGAATTGATAATTGTCTCTGCTTTAGAAAGAGCCGTTTCGTTGTCCCCCTTGAGCAAGGCGATTCGAGCTTGTAAAGCTAAAACTGCATACGATGATAAATAGCTTGCATTTGCTGCTACATTTGATTTATCAGTTTTCTCAAACTCGACTAAAGCATTGTAAGCTACAGTCAAATCATCGTCAATTAACTTATAAGTTTCATCTTGTGTGCTTCTACCTGGATATGATGTCAGATCACCTGTCGGGTGATATACAGTAACCAGAGGCAAACCTTTTGCTGCAGCTTGTGCGTTTTCTGCAGAATAGGTTTCACAGAAATGATCAGCCAGCCAATAGTAGCAGTAAGCTCTAACGAAATGGGCTTCACCGTCATAGCGTGTCAATGCTGCTAGGTCGCTTGTAGATAATTCTGCTGAGGCTTTCAAGTTTTCTATCTTTTCGATGATATAGTTGGCAGAATTAATTATTGAATATAAGCTTGACCAATATCCGGTAATATCACCATCTGATGAATAAATCTCTCCTTGAGAAATAATACCCAATCGGTTACCATTGGCTGTAGTTCCCTGAAATTGATCCATCTGTATATCTGAGAAATATACAAAAGAACCGGTAGTGAGTCCTCTCATGCTGGAATAAAGCCCATTGCGGAAACGGTAGCAGTCATTGACTGTCTGGATAGCCGTTTCATCATCAAGGCTTCCGTAAGGTTTCATGTCCATATCACAAGATGTGAAAATGGCTCCTGCAGCAAATATAGTTGCTAAAAATATATTTTTCATAATTGTCAGTTAGTTAGTTTTAGAATGTTACTTCAAGACCGAAGATAAATTGTCTTGTATTGGGATAACCGAATACAACCAAGTTGCTATCAGGTTCAGGATCGTAACCTGTAAACTCTGTAATAGTCCATAAATTACGTCCAGTAAAGAACAAGTTTACATTTTGCATATCACCCAAACGTTTTAAGATATTTTTGGGGAGAGCATATTGTACGGTCAGATTCTTTAAACGGATAAATGATGCATTTTCAATTAAATGATCATCGATCTGGATAACTTCTCCTGCGGCCGGTATGTCTGTAATCTGTCCTGGTGTCGTCCACATATTTAACATGTTGGTCGTTTGGTTATAGTTCTTTGCTGCCATGACAGAGTTCTCGATGAAATAGTCATCGTTGTTGAGCAAATATTTTTTGGCTGCCCATGTAAAGTCTGCACTAACAGACAATCCTTTCCACGCCAGTTCAGTTCCGAAACCGCCTGTTAAAGGAGCAAACATATCCTTACCAATCAAAACAGCGTCTCTTTCTTCATTGTAGACTTTAGTAAGATTACCATCTTTGTCATACCACATTTGCTTACCATCACGTGGATCGATACCTGCTCTACGAACCGTATAGAACTCACCGACAGAGTGACCTACTTTATACATCATACCATAATCAGGAAGTGCGTATTCGTCACGGCCATTGAAAAGTTCTGTGATTTCATTTTTATTGTAGTTGAAGTTGGCTTTCACACTCCAATAAAATTGGCTGTTTTTAAAGATGTCCAAATTAAAGTTTACATCTACACCTTTGTTGACCATAGAACCGATATTGCCGCTACCAGAACCGTAACCTGTTGTATATGAATAAGGTATATTCATTAACATATCACTCGTTTTCTTGTGATAGAAATCAATATCCATTCCTACACGGTCGAAAAGGCGGAAGTTAACTCCAACATTTGCTGAGGCTACAGTTTCCCATGTTAAGTCATAATTGCTTGCTTGAGAGATTCCGAGAGTACCTCCTCCATTGTATGTGTTGCTTCCACTACCGATAAGACCAAAATAAGAGTAGTCAGAGATACTTGAATTACCGGTTGTACCATAGCTGGCTTTCAGTTGAAGGTCGTTGATCCAGTCTACATCACTTAAGAAATTTTCTTTCTTTAAATCCCACATGGCACCAGCAGACCAGAAGTTTGACCAGCGATGGTCTGGAGCAAATTTGGAACTACCGTCGCGACGGAAAGCTAAGTCTACATAATATTTTGAATCATAATTATAGCTTCCTGTAAAGAACATGGAGTTGAAAACTGTTTCTGTAACTGAATGACTCAAATCGCTGATACTAACAGTTGTACCTTGTGTTAGCTTCATTTGGCGAATATCAGTTTGTCCGCTAGTAAATACTCCAAAACCGTTACTTTTAGAGATGATTGATTCTTGGCCGGCAAGTAATGTTACATTATGGTTGTCAATGTTAAATTTGTATTCAGCTGTATTTGTGTAAGTGAATGCATAATATCTGCTGAACGATTCTTGACGATATCCTTCACCGCCTTTGTAAGTATCACCCATCGGAGTTTTCAGGTCTTCTGTTGGGAAGCCTTGATTTGAAACTGTATAATCATAAGAATCTACGGCTTGCTGAGCTCTGATAGTCAATCCTTTTATGGGGGTTAACTCTTCGTATAAATTGATATTAGCCGTTACATTACGTCTTTGTACATCGCGATTTTGATTGATGTATTCAACAGTTGGCTTTTGAGAATAGTGCAGATACATGGCCTTTTCTCCCCATTGTATATTGCCATTCTCATCAAAGGTATAATAATAGGGTGAATCATATGGTAAGGTTATACGGGCAAAATAGGCAGGATTGGTACCATAGATGCCATCTGCTTGAATTTCATTATTCTGCTCATACTGAGAGAAACCTAAATTGGATTGCATACCAACTTTTAACCATTTCTTAATTCGTGCATCGAAATTGAATCGGAGGGATTCACGACGGATTCCTGACTGGTCAATGATACCTTCCTGATCATGATGGTTTACTGATAAATAATATGATGTATTTGAACCACCACCACGTACGCTTGCATCTAATGTGTATGTAGGAGCGTGTCCGTCAAATATCTCATTACGCCAATTCGTATCAATACCATATTTATAGGCGGCATCATATGCAGCTTGTGATACCGGCTGGCCGATCATCTCGCGGAATTTGATGTATTGGTCAGAGTTCATCATATCAACTTTGTCTGTTACCATATTTGAAAAGCCGACTTGTGCGCGTAATGTTACAGTTGCCTTCTCTTCAAATTTACCTTTTTTACTGGTAATGACGATAACGCCGTTGGCAGCACGTGAACCATAGATTGCTGTTGAAGCAGCGTCTTTCAGAACCGTGATGTTTTCAATATCTCCTGGGTTGAGAGAGTTGAATACACTGGATGAAATCGGTGCGCCGTCCAATATGAACAAGGGGGTAGTACCGGCATTGATTGAGTTAACACCACGTAAACGAATTGAAGCAACTGCTGTGGGGTCACCGGAGTTAGATAATACTGAAAGACCGGATACTTGACCAGATAGTGCATCTGTAAAGTTGGTTGTGGGTGATTTCTCCAAGGTTTGATTGTTAACTGTACCTACAGAACCTACTACCGAACCAAGCTTCTTACCAGTACCATAACCGACAATCACAACTTCATCAAGTAATTCAGTATTAGCTTTCAAAGTAACTCTCAAATTCGGGGCAATGGCCACTTTTTGTTCTTCCATACCAATGTAGGAAACTACCAAAGTCTTCGCGGAACTTGGTACGTTCGCAATCTGGAACTTACCGTCTACATCAGTAATAGCACCGAGCTGAGTATTTTCAACTCTTACTGACGCTCCAATAACTGGCTGCCCGTCTTCTTCAGAAATCACAACACCTGTGACGGTCTGAGTTTGGGCAGTTACCAAGCCTATTCCTACAAAGAGGCAGGCCAATAACAGCATTAATTTTCTTTTCATAAATTCTCTCTTAAAGTTTAACTTTACATTAATTGTTTCTTTACTCTAACGAAATGCAAATTTATTAATAAATATGAAATGCGCAATTGTTTTATCAAGAAAAGCTGCAAAATCTGTCAAATTGTTATTCGAAATCTTTATTTTATGCTTAATAACAGATTTTATAGAGAAAGAATGCCTGAATTAATGCGACTGGCGTGTCAATATGAAGCCTCGAATTAAACACT
>UMJL01062426.1_pt1 | contig 18276 bp, 8 predicted proteins | sample 1966071 | NCBI WGS metagenome assembly UMJL01 (sample SAMEA4836148, study PRJEB28245) | human gut metagenome | biome: gut microbiome; material: fecal sample | place: Denmark | collected 2008
ACACAGCTTGCTTTGTTTTGAATTCGTCGAACTCACGTTAAATAGCAACTTTAATCATGTAATGAAGATGGAAAACAAAATTAATGCTTTTTCATCCAACCTCCCATTAATTATTACAGAAACTTTACTTCAATTCTCTTATTATTATATGAAACAGCATATACCTTATAGGTATCCTTCCAACCACCTTTGACACTGAACGATGCTGTTGCAGAAGGTTCCAACATTCCATCTGAGACACAAATCAATGTTCCTCCTTCATTTCCATCCCTAACTTCATACACAACAACATTTTTCCAATTCTTCATTGTCAAACTCGCTTCAGTACGTGACGCAGTTCCTACAACAATATCCTTCTTGTTTTTAAATACATCTACTGTATTGTCTGTAATATATTCTAAGGCGATATCAGGCTTGGAATATCCCAAAGCCTCCACCCGCCGACGTATTTCGTCAGCCTGATCCTGTGTAATGGTCATTTGACCGGAGCCGTAATCCTCAACCAATACATCTACGGGAGTTAAAAATCCCCATTTTTCAAAAAAGTCCAGCAAATTTGTATGTGCTACCTTACTAGCTATATATACAAATTCCAATTGCTGTTCACCAGGTGTCTTCAAATCTTCATGAGTACGTATATATTCAAATACGTCCGGATAGAATCCTCCTCTATCAGTCTGTTGTAAAGGTGTCATCCCCAAAACTTTACCAAAATAAAGTTCCAACTGCCAAAACGGTATTAATTTACAAAACACATCCGGTTCTAGTGCATGAGAAATCTTACCGACCAAAATACTGTTCCATGCCCAAGAATAACGATTAGGCGATTCTTGACTTCCCATACTTTCCGTCTGTATACGAGAAGGTTGCCCAAACAAAGTGGTCTGTACATATTCCGAAAAAATATTGTTTGTCACTTCTGTTGTACCTACCCATTTTAAACCGGGACGAGTTTGGTTGCAATGTCCTACTTCATGTGCCGGTCCCCAGCACGCAGTTGTCTTTAAAGATTTTTCATTACAGAGTTCAGATAAGGTTTCATCATGGTAAGCAGTGTGATAACTTGTAGCATACATATAGGAATGATACATGACATTAAAATACATACGATTCCTGAACATCCTGCCATATTTTTCAAGTCCCATTAATTGCTGTTCACCATATACCAACAGATCATAGGTGTCAATCAACGCTTTCAAATCAGTTGTATGATTTCTGAAACGATTGGTAGGAAAAGTCAGATGTGCATATTTACCCAATACGTCAAAATAATCATCACAAGCTTGATTCAACAATTCCTTCCATCGTCCTTCATGTTCGGGGTCTTGACTATCAAAATATCCGTTAACCTTTCCTGTTGCAAAATGCATCTTTATCTTCGGTGCGTCTTCAAAATCCGGAGTATGATACATTATATAAGCCAACCCTCCCTGTTCTATTTTCAATTTGTTTATACCTGTAGACAAAGGATACTCCATTCCTCCAAATCCATCACCTCCCGGTTTATTTAAATTCTGCACACGCAAAGAAATCTGTTGCCCCTGTAAATCACCCACCATCGCGACTAAAGTTTCCCCAGATTCCAATGCAATACCTGTAGGATTGTCCAATAAGCTATAAGGGCTTGTTTTATTTTCCAAAGCCTGAACATCCGGATGAGGATAGGCCTGAAAAGTATTGATACGGAAATCCGTTTTATAACGCCCGTGATACATATAATAGGCAATATTCTTAAAAAACGAGTGTGTACACGACAATATATTCTTCTCCGTAATCCCTGTTTTCAACTCCGAACAAGACGGATCTGTAAACAAAGTAGTATATTCAAAACTTTCAGGATTCTTCTTATAGAATTCCATTTCCGAACAAACAGCAAATCCTTGCCCGTCACCCGAACCAGAATGTATTGTAAACCGTAGTGCGGAAACGCCAATCAAGGAATGAGGAAAATCAACTCTCCTAGCTGACGAAGTACCACCAAAATCATATGTCATCACATACTGCCATTCATCTACACCCCGAGTATTGGCATTACTTCTCACCTCAATATCCACAAGTTTAAAATGTCCGTTCCAATGACCGTCAGCACGAGGATAATATATCATATAATCCATGTCTGTCCCTTCAGCAAACGTATATTCCAATATAATGGGATAATAATGATCATCTGAGTTATTCCAGCTTGAATGATATTGGGTTTCCTTATTCCCGTCATAACTGTTAGCTATACCATACCCAGGTTGCTCAGACGAAGCAGTTGCCCCTGTAACTTTTACAAGAATATCCTCCTCCAGTTCTTCCGGATTCAAAGGATCATATTGTCCCAACCCTTTTTGTACAATAGTAAACGTTGCCGGCTTCAAATCCGACTCCAGATCCACATCACTAAAAGTAATGACAGCCTGCCGTTCTCCATCTGTTTTACTGGCATCTACATGAAACACAAAGACCTTGGAAACCAATGGATGGTCCGCTGCACGTGTCTGTGTATCATGTACCCATTCACAGTCCTGAGGAAGCTTATATTGATATTCAATGTTGGTAGTCACTTCAAGTTCTACCTTCCCTCCAGTTACGGGTATTGTAGCACTGTTTGTTGTCAACAATATAGCCTTCCCCCATCCCAATTGTACCACCTCTATTGTTTTTTTCATTTGAGAGGCTGTCACAATGACTCTTGCTTGTCTGATATCCTTATCTTCGTTATTATCTACCGATATAACCAATTCCCCATTTCGAGGATCAAGGTGACACCAGGAACTATTCTCACCTTCAACCTCACATGTCCATTTCGTATTGCATTTTATTTCCACGACTTTTTCAGAGTACTCTTCTCCAAAATTCAACGTACTGGTATTCACCTCCAAGAAAGGATTCGTGACATCCATAAGTGTATCTTTGTTTCCACATGAACAAACAGATATCACAAACAACAAGTACATTATACTATTTAATGCCATAAAATTCTTCATGCTACAATATTCTTCAATTACAAATTAGAATCTTAATTACATCGATAAATAAACAGACTATAAAAAAGCCAGAGGCAAGGCAAAAGGCATCTTCACCTCTGGCTCTGTTTCAACAAGCAATGTTAAGTCAATTCATAGAAGGTTCTTCTTCAACTTCTTCAGGATCAATTACCGTGGTCATATATTCAGTAGCCGCAATTTCTGACAAAGAATAATATAAATTTCCACTTGTCGTTTGCGTTATTTCCAACCAAATGTAATTACAAGGCTCACCGCTAATAATAAAGGTAGGTGAATTATAGGTTTCTGCCCTCCCGTTTGGAAGACCGGATGTAATAGAACCTATCAGGGTAGCTTGGGAAGGATCAAAAGATCCATCAAAAGAATTACTACCATAAATATTTATTTCCTTGGGATCATCTCTATTCCCGTGATCACGAGTTGTATAAGAAAATCCAAAAGCTTGTACAGCACGCTGCAAATCCATCACAATATAACGGGGCATTGGTCCCGGATTAGCCCAATCGCTGACAAAAGCAGTAGACACATTGCCATCGAGCATATTAGGCACAGGATCGTTATAATCACAATTATCTGTAAATACATGATCTGTCGTTAATGCAATTTCAGCTTTATCTCCAGTCAATGTAATAGTCTTCTCTGCGGCATTCGCTTGCGCACTTACCATAAAGCTTGTACTAGCCTGTCCATCCCGACTAAAAGTTTGGAATGTAAAATCCAATTGGCCATAACGTTGCAGCAAACCGTCAACCAACAACGAATCGGTATAAATACTTGCCAGACGACGGTAACCTGTTTCTTGACCAGGAATTTGATACGTAACTCCTACATAATAGTAATTGGCATCTTCAGGAATGTCCCAACGGAACATAATTGCCCCAGGACGAGATTCGGCAGTAACCGATGCTTGCGACAAAGGTGTAGGAGCAGGATATGACTTGTCTTCATCTGAACATGCTGAAAAAGTCATAATACCAGCCAATAGTGTACATACATATTTAAAAAGTTTTTTCATATTCTTCAGTTTTAATTAATAACCCGGATTATTTACCAGTTTCTCATTCTTATTAACATCATCAATAGGAATGGGTAACAAATAATTTGTAGGAGTTTGGAATTTACGTTCAAAATCTATCACAGTCAATGTGGCCAACTCCTGGATAGTCTTAGCATCACAATTCAAACCTTTTGCCTTTTGGTTAAAATACTCACCGGCAAGCAACCAACGACGCATATCCCAGAAGTTTTGATTTTCCATAAACAGCTCAATCATACGTTCTTGACGTACAATTTGACGCAGTTTGTCCTGGGTAAGAGCAGCTACCCTATCCCAAGATTCTTCTACCGTAGGAATCCCTGCACGTGTACGTACTTTATTTAGATAAGTTTTTGCGGCATCTAGATTATTGGTCTCCACGCATGCTTCGGCATAAGCTAAATATAAATCAGCTAATCGGATAACGGGCCAAGGATAATCAGAAGGACTTTTAACAGAAGTACTAACAGCGTTTATAGGATCCACCCCTTTTTTATTTAAATATGAAGTAGGAGCATAAGCGTTACGCAATACTCCTCCAACATCACTGCGGGCACAATTTCCACCTTCTACAAAGTCACATACAACACGATATCCTCCATCGACAGCTTCATAATTCGGATCTGTATCATAAGCTCCATTAGAAGCAGCACTCATTACTTCATAATATCCCCCCTGAAAAGCAACCCAAGCATAAAATCGTGGTTCACGATCCAAATTGAAACGAATAGTCTGTTTACCCGGTTTAGCCTCCAAAGCATGTGCCTGGTCTACCGTCACAATTTGTAATTTACTGGCATCCGAAGAATCAAACTCAGGATCTTCATCATAAGGTAGCCCGTTCTTGGTATAAAAACGATTAAGCATATTCCATGTAGGTGCTACTCCATTCCATGCAGAAGCCGAATTATATGGCATTGATTTATTTTGAAGGCCATAATATCCTTCCGCACGAGTTTCTACCATCAAAATCTCAGGATTACCTGCTTCAATAATATTGTAACGCAATTTACGCTGTGTAGGATCAGAAGGATAAGCATTTGTTGCTACATTGTAAGTGGTATTTTCATAAAGTTTATGTCCGTTAGCTTCAGCAAAATCAATAGCCTCCTTCAAAGCTGTTTCTGCACGTTCCCATTTCGATGCATCGTATTGAACAGGCATCAACTGTACTCCTTGCTTATCAGTAAAGTCTGAATAGAACTCCGAATTTCCATTGAATAAAGGAGAAGCCGCGTACAATAACATTTTTGCCTTCAAGGCCTTTGCTGCCACACTGGTAGCCAAGCCATATTCATATACTGTAGAACGCTTGGCCGGTAATCCGGAAGCTGCTTCATCAAGCATTTGGCATACAAAATCCACGCATTCATCCAATGGACTTCTACCTAAATAATTGGATGCATCGGTATCAATTTTCGGTTCTTCTTTAATCAAAATTACAGGACCGTAACAACGAATCATCAGAAAATGATAGTAGCCAATCAGAAACTTGACTTGTGCTATATAATCAGATTTTAGACTCTCGTCCAATCCCGGTACCCTATCCACATTATTTAAAAAAATATAACACTGACGAAGTCCCTGAAAGAAAGTATTCCAATAGGAGATTACCGGATTGGAAGCCGTATAATTTCCCTTTGGAAAAGCAGCAAAGGTCTCATGTTCAAAAGACGTAATCACCTCATCGCCTGTCAGCAAATCAAGACAAGCAGACCCGTGATTGACTTGTGGTAAATAAGAATAACATGAATAAACATAACGTAACGCAGCGGTAGGATCTTCAAAAGCATCTTCCTCTGTATCAATTTCATCTGGAACAATATCCAATGTACAGGAATTGATTGAAAATCCAATCAGAATTCCAAACATATATATAAAGAATCGTTTCATTTTTCTATATTTTAAAGGTTATTTATTGAATGTGATTTGGAAACCCAGGTTAAAGGTACGTTGCGTCGGATATTGCAATCCTGCTCCACCGCCCATTTCAGGATCCCAAAGATCAAATGGTGAAAACGTTAATAAATTAGTTGCACTAAAATATAAACGCATATTTTTATAAGAATATCCTAATTCCAAATTTTTTAGTTTCAGGAAAGCTGCATTGCGTAACCAAAAAGTAGAATTAACCGTATTATGATTGTTGTCATACTTTGTCAAACGAGGATAAGCCGCATCCGGATTCTGATTGTTCTCACTCCAATAATCTTCAGCAATCCAAGAAAGTACATTCCGATGAAAATTCGTACCAAAAGGATGCATACCACTCATCATCAATGATACATTTGCCTGTCCCTGGAAGAAGAAAGAAAAATCCCATCTTTTCCATTGCATACTCGGCCCAAAACCGTAAACTATTTCAGGCACGGTAGGATATCCCATATTTACCCGGTCATCTGATGTAATCTTACCATCATAATTACCATTGGCATCCGGTTGGTCTACATATTTGATATCACCCGGTGCTATTGCAATATTCCCAATGGTAGAAGTGGCATTATTAGCAATGTCACCATCATCAATATAAAGTCCGTCGGCTACATATCCCCAATAAGTATTCAAACTTTTTCCGACTTGAGACAATGCAGGACGCAGTCCCGGAGCCTCATCATACTCCAATACCCGGTTACGGGCAAAAGTAAATGTTCCTCTAAACTGCATAGAAAAATCTTTTGTAATCTGTTTCCCATAATCCACAGACATATCAAATCCCCAATTTTTCACTTTGGCCAGATTTCCATAAATCACGGTTCCTGCCGTACCCAAATAATTGGGAATAGAACCACGTTGTTGAAATATATTTGAACGAATTTCCTGAAAACCATCTAATGTAATATTCAATGAATTAAACAATTGAATATCCATACCTACATTCAATTTACGGCCAACCTCCCAAGTTATATCATTATTCTGATAACGAGAATAAACAGGACCACTGTAACTTTGGGTCTGCGTTCCATAACCAGTACGATAACCACTTGTTCCCTGTAGATTAACTTGTGCCAAATAAAGGAAACGGGCACCACCAATCTGGTCATTACCTACCAATCCATAGGAGCCACGCAATTTCAAATTTGAAACTATCGATTTCAAAGGTTCCCAGAATTTTTCTTCACTCAAATTCCAACCTGCAGAAACGGAAGGAAAGAAACCATAACGATGCCCTTCAGCAAAATTTTCCGAACCATTATAACCTGCATTCAATTCTAACATGTAGCGATGAGCATAATCATATGACAAACGTCCCGCAAAACCTATCTTTCGTTTAGGCAATGAACTTATTAAGTCGCCAGGAGCATTTGAATCATACTGATCCTGATTCCATAACACCATCGCATTTACATTATGATCGCCAAATGAACGGGTATAGTCCAAATAGGCTTGTGCATAGAAACGACGGTCACCTGTCGTACCATTTGATGTCCCCAACGTGCGACGCTCAGGTTCATATACAGGAAGTACCACCATACTATAGGTACCATCCGGATTTTGCGTATAAGAATTCAAATAATACGAATTATATGCCTGTGAACGAGTACGAGTCGTCTGACTCCAGTTTTTAAATGAAATCATAGCCTTAAAGCTCAGGCCTGGAGTAATAAAATCCAATTTCTGAGTAAAGTCCAAATTTGCAATAATCGAAGTCCAGAATGTATCTGAGTAACCGTTTGTTGCAGACGCAACAGGATTGTTTTGCCCTTGATCCGCTAACGTACCCGACAGGCCTCCCCATCGTATCCAATTCTCTGTATCAGATTTAGGATACATCACAGGATAATCCACCGGATTATTTCTCATAATCAAACTATAAATATTATCAAAACTAGTGGCTGGTCCTGTCTGGTCGTATATCTGAGCATTCAGATGCAATCCGATAGTAGAACTCTTCGACATATGAAAATCGATGTTGTTTTGAAAAGTGTACTTTTTCAAATCAATATTGTTCTTATATGAAAAAAAGTCCTGGCTTCTATTCTTCAACATACCTGTTTCATGACTGAAATTCATGTTCATAAAATAAGTGATTCGCTGCGTACCACCACGGATATTGAAATTGGCACGTTGGTTGAAAGCCATATTTTTCATCAACTCATCATACCAATCCACATTCGGATACACATAAGGATCCAACGAATTCATTGTACCATAAATCTTATCCGAGGAATAAAGAGCGTCTCCAGTCCCTTGATTAGTAACCGCCTCATTAAACATATTCATATAAGTCACGGCATCAACGAATTCCGGTTTAGAAGTAGGTGTTGTCACATTAGCCTCAACACGCACGCCAATAACAGGCTTATCAAGGTCCGCACCCGATTTTGTTTTGATAATCATTACACCATTGGCACCACGCGTACCATACATTGCCGTAGCTGTTGCATCTTTCAGGATAGAAAAACTTTCAATAACTTCCGGATCCAAAGCGTTCAGGTCGGCACTACCTACCTCCATACCATCCAAAATAATCAATGGAGAAGTGACACTACTCAACGTAGAGATACCACGAATAAAAAAATCAGAACCATTACTACCCGGCATACCGCTTCGTTGATAGGAAACGACACCTGCCAAACGACCAGCAAATGAGGTCGACAGGTTAGCGGAAGGGACTTTTAAATCAGTAGGACGTACAGACTGAATAGATCCGGTAACGCTTTCCTTTTTCTGTCCTGTTCCAAAAGCTGTCACAACGACTTCATCCAAAAGTTCAGCATCTTCAGACAATGTAATGGTCAACACCTTCTGATTATCAATCTCAATCTCTTTAGGTGTATAACCCAAATACGATATTATCAACACTTGACCACGACTAGCAATAATTTCAAATTTACCATCTACATCAGTAATTACACCGGTATGTGTACCCTTGACTTGGACAGCAGCCCCCGGAATCACTTCATTTGTCTGCGAATCCACCACAATACCCACAATTTTCTCACCTTTCTGTTGCTGTACCACAGAAGCAGCCAAGCTAGAATGGGCATTAACCTGTTGATATGTAACAGACAAACCTGCTACACAAGCAACCAACAAAATTTTACGATAGTTACCCATAATAAAAAATTTAGTTTAACAATTAGTTTAATTAAATAATCACATTTATTTACATTGCTATAGTTATTTTATATAAACGTGTCATTTGGTTGAATAAAATTTTACTTGCAAACCACGTTTCCATGATTTGAAGCAAAATTTTATTAAGCTTAATTTACACTGCTTATTCTACCCTCAGAAGAATACTGCCGCTAATTACATCTCCAACTTTAATCGGTTTGCGGAAAGGAGCATAGTGCCCACCCAAAAACATTTCATCGCCGGCCGTAACGAAATCGGCAACCAAGAATTGTGTTTTCTCACCCGATTTCCATGCACGCCAATGTTGTTGACCATTGGAAACAGCCGTCACTTTTGTGCCTTCATCCGTATTCCGAAGACCGGCATACCAGATATTTCGACGGGTAGAACGGAAATCATTACTGCCCAATGAATTATGATCCTTGCTCCAAGACCAGGTAGGTTCTATTCTTGGGTTCTGTTCAGAAGGCACTTCACTATAAAAACTCTGTGCAGCACCTACGGGGCGACTGATATGATCGGAAGGATAAACACTCCACAAACCATCACGACGCCAGAAAGTCTCATCAAAATGATCATAAGTCTCAAAGACCATTCCCCACTGACGCGGATTAACTGCCGCTTTTGCTGTGAAACTATAATCGACTTTGATTTCACCGTTGGCATTGATTGTCAAGACATAATTTCCATCAAAATCATTATATTTACCGGAAACACGAATCACTATATCTTTCGAATCTTTGTCTGCTTCGACTGAGGTAGCTTTCCAACCTTGACACAAATCATTGAACACAGGAGTTGCCGCATTATGGTTGGGATAACAACCGCCTCCAGTCAAGGGCAAAGCCATCAGCCACGGTCCGCCGGAAAGTATCTTTTTCCCTTGCTTCTCCACACTGACAATCGAACCGGACATACGGTCTATCACACATCGGAAATCTTTGCCAGTGACAATCAACTGTTTTTTAGTTGTCCGGATGGTAGTCTTGCTCTTCTCCGGCGCAACCAATTCATTGATACGTTGCTCGCCCACAGGAATGAGGTATTCATCGGCTGTAAATCCTCTCGGATCGATAAAATCAAGTTTAAGCTGGCCGTCTTGTACCGGCAAACCTGTCTCAATAACCAATTCTCCCGTCTGTTGAGGTGCCAAGTCCGTAGTAACCATACCCTTCTTTCCGCCGAACTGCCATTTGATTTTCAGTTCGTTCAGATTGGTATAGGTATAACGGTTCTCAAGCTTCACAACAAAACGTGAAGAAGGTTCCAGACTTTGGGTAGTAACCTGCACCGGACTGAATACTTTCTTCATATCCCAATATTCGGGTTTAGGACGACGCCATCCGTCAATAGGTCCCCAAGCTCCATAGCCAACCGCATTCCCATCAGGCAACTGGAAAATATCGTCAATGCCCGACCATATGGAACCTCCCAACACACCGTCCGTCTTATACATGTTTTCCCACATAGGCTGAAGTGCAAGTGCCCAGTCGCTACGTATACCGGGATCAGTAACCAACTCACTGCGATTGTATACATTCAGATGACAATATTCACCGTAAGTCATCGGACGGTCGCTTTTCTCAGCCACTTTATATCCTCCAGGACCCGGATAATGGATGTTGGCAATCGGAGCCGTACTTCCCTGGTTGTTGAAACCGCCATAAGCCTGGTCATGGAATGCGAAAGGACGGGTAGCATCTGCTTTTTTCATATACTCTGCCACCTGTGCAAAGCCTTTGTTCCAATAAGATTCATTGGCCATCGACCAGAAAATGACCGACGGATGATTGCGATAGAAGTGTACGGTTTCCATATCGGCCTGCAACACATAATCATAGTACTTTTCATCCTTGTAATTCAGCTTCTGCCAGTTTGCATTGGCATGATGCCCAATCCAGCAAACGGGTGCCTCAACTTCCACAAACAAGCCCAATTCATCACAATACTCAATAAACTCTTCTGCCGGAGGATAATGAGATGTACGGATAAAATTACAGTTGGCAGCACGATAAAGTTCCGCATCGGCCTTCCACTGTTCGTCCGTCAGTGACCGTCCATACAAAGGATGGGCCTCATGCCGACACACTCCTCTCAATTTTACCGCTTTTCCATTGACCAGCATCCGGTTCCCCTTAATCTCGATTTCACGGAATCCGATTCTTTTCTTCACTTGTGCAATGGATACCATTCCCTGATATAAATCCAGATGCAAATCATACAGATTCGGATGTTCATTATCCCATAATTCAGGGCTTTCCACATCGAATTCGAGCCATCCGCTCCATGTTTTTCCCGGAGCAATGGCCGGCAAATCCAACGTTCCGGCTGCCGTATGCCGGTCCAACATGGCACGGATATTCATGCCAGTAACCTCATTGTCCGAAGCATTGGTCACCGAAGCATAAATTTTAAGACGGGCATTCTTGTAATCCGCATCCAGGTCAGTCACCACCCGCAAATCAGACAGATACACATCGGGAACGGCAAACAGAGTCACCTTCCGTGTAATACCTCCCAACTGATGTGCCGCATATTGGGTCAAACTACCCAGCATATCGGCCAAAGACTCACTGCGCACATCCAATGCAAGCGTGTTTGCCCCCTCTTTCAGATAATCCGTTATATTAAGGTCGTATGGAGTCATACCACCCAAATGATAACCAGCCTGTTTGCCGTTCAAATATACTTTATATTCGCTGTGAACACCGTCAAAGCGGACAAAAACCTGCTTGCCCTTCCAATCCTGAGGTAACTCGAAGTTTTTCCGATAACGGGCAAAAGCAGCCGAATCCACCCGAAAGCCCTGCATATTCCATTGTCCGGGTACCTGGATACTATGCCAGTCATTTCCTGTCTCTTTCTCGGAGAATTGCCACATACCATTCAACGAAACGACATTGCGATACACATCCTTTACCGCAGCAGGAACAGGAACATAAACCGGAAGTACTTTCTCTGCATCCACCTGTGTATCCACCCGATAAGTCTGCACCGATTTCAAGGCTTGGCGGGATTCCTCGGAAACAGCAGCCAACTGTTGGCGGTTAGTAGAAAGAAGCTTGATTTCAGAAACAACAGCATTGTCTCCTTTTGAAACCCCTATCACCATCACAAACTGGCCATATGCGAATGAATGACGGGGCAAGTCTATGACTTTCTTCACCACCTTACCGGCAGGTACTGTCACGTTTCCGCATATCGGATTTCCATCAGCGATAATCTCAAGTTCACGGTCATGGTCGGCCAGGAAAGATATTTCCATCCGATAATCAGCCTGTATATCCATCTTGTCGAAAGCGTAAATAACCTTGCCTCCGAAGTTACAGGAACGCATGATCCTATCGGAACTATACGCCTCGGGCATCATGTAGTTCTCCCCAAGAATCAGATGGGGCTGTTTGCCCTTTTCTCCACAATCATCATAAGCCACCTCATAATAGGTCTTGTTCTGGGCTCCCAAATAGGAGGCCACACAAAGCAGGCATCCTGCCAATATTGTTTTTCTGATTTTCATGATATTATATTTTTCGTTTTACTCGTATGATGATATCAACCTTTCCCCACAACATCAATCAGATGGAAGAAGTTTTCCAAAGGTGTATCCAACTGGACATGGTGTGTAGGCGCGCAAATCCATCCGCCTCCCTTGCCTATAGAGTTTTTCAACCACCTGTATTCCTCTTCAATCTGTTCGGGGGTTCCCATCGGTAAAGTAGACTGTACGGCCACTCCACCAAAGAAGCATAATTTGTCTCCATACTTTTCCTGAAGAATTTCCGGATCCATACATTCCGTCTGAATAGGATTCAACACATCCAAACCTATTTCTATCAAATCGGGGATGATGTCATAATTACAGCCGTCCGTATGATATGCAACCTTTATATCCGGCTTAATCTGTTTCACGGTACGGATGATGTCCGCCATCCTGCCTTTGAAAAATTCACGCCAAAGATCCGGATCAATCATCAGTGAGTTCTGGGCCCCCATATCATCTCCCAGCCAAATCATGTCTACACCTATTTCAGCCATTTTCTTGGCCACTTCCTTATGATATCCTCCCGTCTCATCCAACAGATGATTGGCCAAGTCGGGATTGATATAGAAATCTGTCATAAGGGTATCCAGTCCGCGAAGAGCCCAGGCCGACTCGAATATCGTACAATGAATACGGCCGATAATGAAATACTCTTCACCATATTCCTTCACCAGTCTCCTGACATTGGTATACAGTTCCGGCCGGTGAGGATCAGGAGCCTTATAGGCCATTGCCTTTTCATCGTCATCCCTCAATGGATTTTTGGCTATATTTGTATAATGACCTATACCAAACGGAGTTTCATAAGGATCTATCTTCCACTCCACTCCCCACTCGTCCGTATAGGGTTCCGGCTTCAAATAATAATTTGTAGACCATCCGACGCTGGCCTGCAACAAATCCTGCCCGGTCAGTTTCTCCAACTCATATCCATACCAGTCGCGATGATGAGGTTCGGAAAACTGTTCCGGCAAATTAAAATGCTTGCGCAAACGGTCTGCAAACTCAGGCGTAAACGTAGCCTGAAAAGGCGGACGATCCGTCACTTCATGATTTAGTGCTTTAATTACTCTATCCCTGTGTTTCATGTCATTATTATTTTTTCACAAAGTTAGCCATTGGATTTTATTCTTTTTTGCTATATATTTGCAAAGGAATAGCGAATATTTGCCTTAATTAGTACACCTAAAAAAGACTATGTTATGGAAGCCACGATTGAGAAGATAGAAAGGAAAAAAGGTACCTCCTTTTCTGTAATCGCATACACAAATGCATATTTTACAGCTCCGCTCCATATTCATCCTGAATTTGAGCTCATTTTGATAGAAGAAGGCAGAGGGCTAAGTTTCGTAGGAGATTCTATCCGCAAACTGGCTCCGGGTGACTTTATGCTCATCGGAAAAAACCTGCCTCATCTATGGCTCAGTGCCGATGAATATTATTACAAAGACACGAAGCTCGTATCAAGATCGGTTTATACCCAGTTCGGCAAAGACATCTTTCCGGCCAACCTATATGAAATACCCGAAATGGAAGACATCTATACCTTGCTTAAGAAATCAGAAAAAGGGCTTTACTTCGAAGGAGGACGCATCGAAGAAATGAAAGAACGTTTCAGAAGTCTGGTCCATGCAGAAGGTTTTGAAAAATTGAACGGACTGTACACTTTACTTTATCTGCTGGGTACAGAATGTGATTACCAGGTACTGACTTCCGACAAATTCATCAACAAGAACGACGCCACAACCGACACTATCATAAACAAAATCCACTCCTTCATCAATCAGAATTATCAGAACGACCTGTCACTGGAAGACATCGCCAACCATATAGGCATGAACCCAAGCGCGCTTTGCAGATATTACAAGAAACATACGGGCCGACGGATATTTGAATACCTCACCGAACTGCGCATTTCCTACGCCGTGAAATTGCTGCTCAACAAAAGTATCAACATTGGCCAGGTAGCCTACGACTGTGGATATAACAGCCTGTCGCACTTCAATCACCAGTTCAAGCAAATTACCGGCTACACGCCGAGCGAATATGTAAAATATATACTGAAGAGCCAATAAAATCGGCTCTTCAGTACGTCATTTCATAGAGAAGAAAAAGAAGAATTACAGATGCAGTTTCAATGTTCCGAATACCGGACTTACTTCCAGAGTCTTACAATAATCCCCCCATGCTATTTCCGGATAATCCCACCGGTTGTTCACGTAAAGAATCAACTTGTTGTCAGACTTCTTGTTCATCCGGCATCCCAGGTTGGCTCCGTCTGAAATGACTTTCAACACCTGCTGTCCTTTATCGGATGACAGAGCATATTCATAAATATTCTCTTTCATGCCTTTGGCCATATTGGTCAACGGATTGTCACAAATCGTTCCCCGGTCCGAAAAATAATAATAGTTGTGCGTATCCAGGTTCCAGCATTGGGACGGATTTTCACCGTATTCCACCCATTTGTCATTGTAAAGAGGTGCCACGCCCTTGTTTCCGGCAAAGTTCCCTTCCGGATAATACGACCAGTAACCGTCACGTTTCCAGTTGAGTTCGGTGAACGTATCGGCCAGATGGAACTTCAAGCCTGCTTCTCTCAACCATCCGTTGGGTTCACCCGTTGTGTAATAGTGGAACGTCATTTCACCGTCCGGCATAATGACCATCTGAATATCCACATTTACACCCAGATACTTGCCGGAGAGATGTACATTCACATGACCGCCTGCCTTCTTACAGGAGAAGTCTGTCTTTTGCCAGTCTTCATCCTTTACAATATAATTACGAGCTTTGTCGCGCACTTCGGCTCCAGTCAAATGATTGGTATTCAGGTCAAGATTCAGGAAAGGACCTTTTTCTATGACAACACCGCCATGAGACACCACTTTTTCCATCAATCCGGTTGAACGGTTGAACGGGATTTCAAAGTCCTTACCCCGCACAATGACATATCCGTCGGCCTCGTCCACCGTCAGGTTCTCAGCCGTTTGGTCTTCCGAGCCGTTATCAGCGAAAGTACATCCGAGCGATATCTCCTCCGCATCAATCAGTTCACCGTCAACACGACAAAATTCCAGCAGGAAGGTTGTTCCGTTCTTCCAGTTCAGGCCGGGAATCTGCAACATACCTTTACAATGCGGTTCGATTGCAGGAGCCGGAACCGTATGTGACTCACCCGCATAGGTCACCTTCATCACCAGTTCACTCAGACTGGTATGGTCAAAGCGGTTGTACACCGGAAGTGTAATTGCACCACCTTGCACAAAATCGTCCACCTGTGTTTCCAGTACCCGCACCGGCGAATAGGCTTTCTTGGTCCCCCAGAATTCAGGTTTCTCTCTACGCCATACGTCAACGATGCCCCATTCTCCATATCCCACACAGCTGCCATTGAAATCGCGGGGCTTCTTGGTATAGGCAAACTCTATCCAATAAGGGGTTCCCTTCTTCGGCTGGGGCAACATGAAGGTTTCGTCGGAATAACACCAGATGGCTCCTCCAAGCCCGCCGGGAGCATTGAACAGATTGCTCCACATCTTGTCCAGCGATATGGACCAGAATTCACGGATGTTCGGGTCGTCCTGCAGGGTCGAATACGTATAGCAGGGTACGTGAGCCCATTCGTCAAACAATGCCGGTATACCTTCTCCCTGAAATCCGGCAGTCGATACATTGAACTGGGAAAGGGTACCGTCGCATCCGGGATAGTGCATGCTGAGCAGGTCGTATGCCTTCTTGCCCTTCTCCACAATGCCCGGATAGCTGAAGATGACGGGACGTGTCTTGTCTTCCGCCTTCAGCCAGTCGTAAGACAGCTGGAAGTTCTTACCATATACCGATTCGTTGCCGATTGACCAGAACAGGACAGAAGCATGCGAACGGGAAGTGGCCACCATTTCCTCCAGTTGTCCCAGGTATTGGGCCGTATAGGCCGGATCGTCCTGGCTCTTGCCCGGCGCATAGTTTTTCTGGCGGTAGGTATCGACGAAACAAACGGCCGTCTCACATTCCACATAGATGCCCACGCGGTCGCAATACTTCAGGAAACTCTCTGTAGGAGGATAATGCGATGTCCTGACAAAGTTCATATTGGCACGCTTGAACAGAAGGGCATCCAGGCTGTCGAGTTCTGCGGTCGAAGTGCGTCCCAGCGTAGGATGAATGTCGTGCCTGCAGGCTCCGCGAAGCTTTACCTGCCTGCCGTTGACAAACATGCGGTTACCCTTTACCTCTATCTTTCTGAAACCGATCTCGCGGACAAAGGAATATTTGCCGGAAGCCGACTCCACTTCCACCTCCAGCGTATACAGATGAGGATGCTCGGCATCCCACAACTTGGGAGCTGCTACCTTCAGCCGATGTTCGTTCCGTCCTTCCGCCTGGCGTGACTTGCCGCTTGTCAGCTTCACAGTCTTGTCGGCCCGGTCTGTCAGCCGGAACGACACCTCTGCCTCCGACGTCAGGTCGTATACGATCCGCAGTTCCGCATCCCGAAAGTTGTCGTCCAGCAGTGTCTCCACATAAAAGTCACGCATGTTGCTCCGTGGCAGCGCATACAGAGTGACATTCCGCAGGATTCCCCCTATCGGATGATGGGCATAGCCCGAAGCATAGGAAATGTCGCTTATCTTGTCGGTCACTTCCAGTCGGATTTCATTGTCTTTTCCCACCTTGACCAGTTTGGTAACATCGGCCTCCCAGCGCGTGAAGCCGCCGGCATGTTCCGTGACAAAGGTTCCGTTCACCCACAACCGCGCATACGAATACACGCCGTCGAAACGGAGAATCACATCCTTGTCCTTGTAATCTGCCGGAACGCGTACCGTCTTCCTGTACAGCACCGGTTTGTCGTGTTCGATGCCATAGCCCTGCATGGCCAGTTCGCCCGGCACCGTCACTTTCTCCCATCTGTCTTTCGGGGAGAACTGAAACTTCCATTCGCCGTTCAGGGAAATTACTTCGCACTTCACGCCTTCTACGTCATCGGGCAGGGTGCGTTGGATGTTGTCAGCACCGGCCGTACCGCCATACCCCGCCAATAAAAAACTTAAAATCAAAAGTCTGCCTATCTTCATAGCCTTATCATATATTAAACGTTAGTAATTCGTATTCACATCAGCATCCGAACCGGGAAAAAACAAATTGTCACAATACAAGTCCATAAAACGGGGATCGGACTCCAACGGACAATAGGTCACACGCTCCAGAATCTCCTCTGCCTTCCTGCCACAAGCGTCGTAAAGCATACGCTTGCATCCGGCAAGGGCCGCATTGGGCAACTTGACGCACCTCTCACTCCGGATACCCGGCAGAAGTCCCAGCTGGACGACTTTGTCCCTGTCGACATAGTTGCCCAACCCACCTGTCAGGTAGACATGAGCGATGGCGTCAGGCATCAGAGAACTGCGCTCCAACAAAATGCGGATGCCGGTAGCGATGGCTGCCTTGGCCAACTGGAACTCCCGGATGTCTGCTGCCGTCAGCGTCACACCCGGCGCCAACGTGACAGCGCCCGCATTGTCTGCGAGAAACATCCCCGAACTGTCTATCCATCCCTGCTTCAGGAAACAATGGACAGCTTCCACCAGCCCGCTGCCACAGATGCCCCGCGGTTCCGTACCGCC
>UMJL01049603.1_pt1 | contig 18148 bp, 21 predicted proteins | sample 1966071 | NCBI WGS metagenome assembly UMJL01 (sample SAMEA4836148, study PRJEB28245) | human gut metagenome | biome: gut microbiome; material: fecal sample | place: Denmark | collected 2008
TCGGGAGATAATATGCATCCAAACATATCTGGAGGAACGGAAACTGGTCATTCAGGAAATGGTTATGCAAAAATAACTGTTTTAGAAGATACTTAAAGCCCCCCGGCTTTGTCATATGTAATACCACTCACATATTATCCGACAATATGATTGAAAAATAAACTCACTCAATTTCAAAATAATAGCATTACATAAAGTTTTTCAGTTGAATGTCGGTGTGTCCTTTTATCTACGAGCTGTGTCCGGCTATCTTTGTAGCACAGGTTTAACCATTAATTTTTTATGTTATGAAGAGATTATTTTTTTGTTTTGTCGCACTGACAATGTGCGTAGTGAGTGTTTTCGCGGAAACTTCCGTTAGTGTAGAACCTTCCGTTCCGGAGTTCCTGACCGGATTTGCCAGCTTCACCGGACTTGTTACGGTCGTGGTTCCTGCTGTAGTAGGATTTATTGCCAGTAAGTTGGCCAACCCGATGAACAAGTGGGTGTCGATGTGGGTGACGGCGGTAGTCGGCGTAGTGGTAACCTTATTCGGCTGGTGGATGAACTTGGGATTTCCACCTGCAGATGCAAGTATCTGGGTCGTGGTAATTGACGCATTGTTTGTCGCATTGGCATCAACCGGAATTGTGTCGGTTGTGACTTCGGAGTGGTTGGCCAAGCTGTTCGGCGGTAAAGTAAAGAAGGAGTAATGGAGAAGCTGCTGAACACCATAGCCCCGCAACTGGCCGTTGCCGGGGCTTACTCCTTTGTCGGAGAAATCAAGGAGGTAGTCTTCGAGCTTCGCTGGATGCTTGTATTTATTATCGCAATGATTGTGGCCGACTTCGTGCTTGGCATTATCGACAGCGTTGCCAAGCGTGGCGAGGACTTTCGGTTCTCGAGAGCAGGTCGCCGGACGATGTGCAAGTTTATCGAGTACAATTCATACCTGGTTCTAGGATTTATGTTTGGCCTTGCCATTCTTCAGCCGGTTGGAATCTGCTCCTATACCATCTCCGCCATGTGCGGGCTTGGGTTGGCCATCGTGTTTGAATTCGACAGCATAATGGAGCACATCTGCGTTATCCATGGCATCAAAAACAAGGTAAGTATCAAGAGGCTGCTTGTTGGGTATCTCAAGAAGAAGTACAACACTGCAGGTGAAATCATTGAGGAAGTAACGAAGGAAGATGAGAAGAAATAAGGAGTGCACCTCGCGGTGAGCTCCTTACGTATTAAAATCTAATAAGCACTACTTTTTAAAAGTAGTACCATGAAAAACAGGACAAATCTAATAAATAAATAGGAAATATGAAAATATTAATAGACAATGGTCACGGGAGTAACACCGCCGGGAAACGTTCCCCAGACGGGAGGCTCCTCGAGTATGCCTATACCCGTGAGATTGCAGAACGTGTAGTGTATGAACTCCGCAAGCGTGGCCTCGATGCCGAGCGCATCGTGCGGGAAGAAGTAGATGTGCCGCTGGCCGAGCGGTGCAAGCGGGTGAACGAATACAAGGCCAGTGAAGCCATCTTGGTATCCATCCATTGCAATGCAAAAGGAATGGGCGACACCTGGATGGATGCCCGCGGCTGGGAGGCGTGGACCAGTGTCGGACAGACGAAGGCCGACAAGTTGGCAACCTGCCTTTATAGTGTAGCTGAACGGGCCGGCTTCAAGATTCGGAAAGACGAGACGGACGGTGACCCGGACAAGGAAGGACACCTTTACATTCTGAAGCACACTAAGTGTCCGGCAGTACTGACGGAGAACCTCTTCCAGGACAACAAGGAGGATGTGGACTACCTGCTGTCCGAGGAGGGGAAGAAGGCGATTGTCGAATTGCATGTGCAAGGTATATGCGAATATTTGGGCGTATGACAGATTTGATTGATTTGTTTAGAACCTTTTTCCCGATGGCGGGAAAATGGTTGTGCATCCTATTGTTGACGTTAGCAATGTGGTCATGTCGGAGCGTGAAGTACGTACCAGTCGAAAGCAAGGCGGACAGCGTAGTTGTTGAGAAGCTGGTAGAGGTACAACTACCTCCTGACAGCTCCACCATACGAGCACTGCTGGAGTGTGATGAAAATGGCAAAATCGTTTTGTCCTGGCTGGATATAGCCAACAGCAGGAATGCTCAGGCCCAGTTGACTATTGACAGCCTTGGTAACTTGCTGGCGAAAATGCGAACGCAACCCGATACAATTTACAAACCATCCAAGGAAGTTATCGTCACCAAGGAGGTGAAGGTACCGTATCCCGTTGAAAAGGAACTCACCCGCTGGCAGCAGATGAAGCTGGAGCTTGGAGGGTGGGCTTTCGGGATTATAATTGCCTTCGCACTGATAATTGTTGTCTGTCTGATATACAAGTCTCGAAAAAAGTAGTATCTTCGCCGTGCAATAACAGAGGTTATGGCTTAAGATCTAACAAAAACAATCCCTGACTGCCGGAAGGTGGTCGGGGATTATCATATGATAGCAACAATAGACAATAATATCGAATAAAGTTTTATAAAATATAGTTTTATTGTATAGTATAAAGCCACTATGATATCTATTTTACAAAATTTATAGATACTTTTTTAACCCCAACCATATATGTTTTAAAAGTCATTTTTTAAATTTGCGACGACTAACCAATAATAATCAACTTATGGATGATTTGAAATGTCAAAATAGACATCTAATTTTAAACTCATACGGCTGGTTTATACTTATAATTAATTTAGCTTTCTTTATTGTCAACACTGTATCATTATGTGTCAACTTCCCCAGTAAAGAAAACATCGACTTTGACTATATGGGTATTATTATAGGTATTTTATCTTTACTAGTCACTATTCTGTTAGGTTGGCAGATTTTTATTAATATTTCTTTGGAAAGAAAAGTAGATTTGAAATTGCTGGATGTTTCAAGGAAGCTAAAATCTGAAATTAAAGGAACAGGAGATAACGTTAAATCTGAAATAGATAATAAGCGACATGCTTCTATTGCTATATCATTGTATCAATCAAGTTGTTCTGCTTACATTCTCAAGAAATATGATTTTGCATTATGGCTGGCGTTGGATGCAATATTATATTGTAACAAAATAGAGAATAAAGAAAGCGTATTTCAAAATAAAGAATTTGAGAATATTATAGATTCTGTGAACAAATGTATGCAAATGGTTTCAAAAGTTACATTCTTAAGCTCTGAACAAATTGAAAACTATATAAGTTGTGCAAGTGAAATGGGGCTATATGAAATTGCATATTATCTACGACATAACACTGTGGAAAATAAAAATAATTCTACAAATTATATAACTAATATGTGTTCGAATGAACTAGATGAAAGTAAAATCAGTTCTGAGTCTATTGGTAAAAGTGATAGTTTCTTTTTGGAATAAATTTTGGGAGTTATGACAGTGGAAAAGCCAAATTTTACACCTTTTGAAAAGCTAAAAGTTTGTGGTAACATTATTGGAACAAGGTATATTTTCCAAATTGATGATTATATCCCTTTAATTGTTGGGAAATCAATTGATAACACTCCTCTTGTTTGGGCTTATGCAAAATTACCCAATAGTGATGTAATATGTGTTGTTGATGAGAATAGATCCAATCATCAACAAATCAGTTGTGAAAATTTGGATGATCTATTATTATTTAAAATAAAACATCCTAAAGAAGAAAAATGGATTATATTTTTTAAACTTATTATATCAAAGTGGTTTATTCCTGAGATTGTAAAATTAGACTTAAGACCTTTTGGATTAAACATCCATGGTGACAATGATAGTTTGTTTATTGGTAATACATGTTTAAAAGACAATAATATAGTAGGCTCAGAAGTTTTTTTTAAGGTTGGTAAATAACATATAGAACGCCTTTTTCACTTGCAATTTATCTCGATGATTTCTCCCAAATCGGTTGTGTAGTGCTTGGATAGCTGCTCCTGTTTCAGCTTCCAACCGGTTCCTTGACCTTGGACCGCCAGCTTGACGGAGTGGCCATGCTTCCCGTTGATGGAGTCAATAGCGTTCATCAGCCTATCCCGTTTGTCTCGATCAATGGTGTCAAATAGGTTGTTCTGTACGTTATACGTGATCTCCGTGATAATGACCCCGGCCTTTTTGTACTGGTAGCCAGTTCTGAAGATATTGCGCAATCCAGACAAGGCATAGTGAACAATCTCCAGCGTGTCGTCCGTTGGTACCGGCAGATTGACTGATACGCTCTTCCAGTATTGAGGCAGATCCTCGCGGAAGCGGTTGGTTATGATGAACACATGAAGCGACACAGCATACCCCTTCTGTTCCCTGAGCTTCTTGGCACAAGTGGCCGCGAAGGTAGATACAGCTTCATCCATCTGTTCTATGCAGTCTATCATCTGGCCGAAGCTGCGAGAGGTGCAGATTTGTTTCCTTGGAGTGATGTTCTCCGTGATGCAGGGTATTCCACGGAGTTCCTTCCAGGTACGTTCGCCAACAACCGTCATGTACTTGCGCACCCACGAGCCTGGCAACTGGGTGAAGTCGTAAGCTGTTTTCACGCCTTCCTTCTCCAGCTTGGCTGCTTGTCTCCGACCGATTCCCCAGACATCACCAATGGCAAACAAGCGTAGGGCCTTCTCCCGCTTCTCTTCCGTATCGATGCAGCAAACACGCTTATATGCTGGGTATTTCTTGGCGAACTTGTTGGCCATTTTTGCCAAGGTGCGGGTCGGTGCTATGCCCAGACTGACAGGTATGCCGGTTCCTTTATATACCTTGTTTACGATATCTGTACCCAGACTCTGATAGTCCTTGACGCCATCCAGATTGACGAATGCTTCGTCGATGGAATATACTTCGATGTCCGGCGCCAGCGAGGACAGGATGGACATGACACGGGCGGACATATCCCCATAGAGAGTATAGTTCGATGAAAAGACTGCAATCCCGTGCTTCTCTACCAGTTCTTTTATCTGATAGGCTGGAGCACCCATTGGGGCGCCCAGAGCCTTCGCTTCGTTGGAACGTGCGATGACACAGCCGTCGTTATTGCTCAATACGACAACGGGCCGCCCATTCAGCGAAGGATTGAACACCCGCTCGCAGGAAGCGTAGAAATTGTTGCAGTCCATAAGGCCGAACATACTACCTCCTTCTTCGGTTCTTCTTGATAGTGTATGTCACGATGCCCCAGACTAAGAAATCATTGTCTGCAGTCACCTTGATACGAGGATAGGATGGATTAGACGGTACCAACCAAACGGTATCGCCCTCGATGGAAACACGCTTGACGGTGAACTCGCCGTCCACGTAGCACACCGCCAAGTCACCTTCTATCAGCTCCAGCGACTTGTCTATAACAAGGATGTCGCCCTCTTCAATACCTTCATCCTTCATGCTATCGCCGACTACGCGCCCGTAGAACGTGCTGGATGGGTGCTTGATAAGTTCTTTGTTTAGGTCGATGGCCTGTTCCATGTAGTCCTGCGCTGGAGAAGGAAACCCGGCACGGATACCTTCGTCAGCATAAGGGAGCGGAAGTGAGGTGGATAAGTCCACAAGATGTATTTCGATATTCTTCATGGCGACAAATGTAGATATATTACATGAAAAAACAAAGTAGGTGGTCATACGGCCACCTACAATCTTAATAAATCCACTCCGTATCAGCGGATATTCCTCTAACCCTTTTGAAGCTTTCCACAAAAGGCTTTTTGAACTCAATCAAACCGTCTTCAGTTAGGTTTGAAACATCGTAAAGTCCAAGAGCCACGAAGAAATAGACCCTCTGACCTGCTTTAAATGTAATGCCAATCAATTCGTTCATATTTTTTTATATTGAAATTTAAAATAAAGGTTCATTTATTTAATAAAACGTAACCAGTCAGTTTATCGTATCTAATGGTAAGCTATAATCCGTATAGTGTGTAAGGTCCTGGAATTCCATGTTGGGACATATATCGTTCAACTTCCTTTTTAGCATACTCTCTCATCTCATCATATGAATAAGCCATAATTGGTTCTTTAAGTTCAATTTTGTAGTCTTTGTTGTTAACACAAAAATTAATCTCATTTACATACATTTCCATTATTATCATATTATTTTTCTTTAATTATAGAAGCAAAGTTAGTCCAAACTCATTACGTGAGCAAAATTAGTATAAGATAATCAGGACACTATGTCCCGATTATCCTCTCATCAGCATAGTATCAGACTTCAGTTCAATGTACTCCTTATACTTTTCCGGGTTTTTGACATAATCAATCACATGGGGAATGCCCATGTCTGCCTGCTCCTGCATGAAAATGGTTGGGGAAGTTTTATAATTCCCCCTGGAAATGTTTCGTCTCCTCATGTACAGTAAGCGAACTACCCTTCAGGTACTTGTTTGTTGTGGAGATATCGGCATGGCGAGCTTGGTCACGTGCAACTACGATACCGGCAGCGTTAGCCAGATCTCGAATGCCTGAATCCTTCAGGCTGTAAAACATGTACGACTTGGACAAGTGCAGAGCATCCCTCACCTTATAGAAGTAGTTCCGAAGTACCTTGGTCGTGATTTTTTTTCTACCAGGCATGAATCCGGTACTGAACAGGTAACAATCGCCGTCATGCTTGAATACGTCAAGTTCAATCATCAGCTTCACCAGTTCGTCGTTTAGCCCCACCATGCCGTCAAGTCGGTTCTTTGAGATGTCACCGCCGACGAACACCTTTTGTTCCTTAAGACTGATGTCCTTCAGCCGGATGTTTGTCAGTTCTTCAGGGCGGATGAACGTATAGTATTCCATGCGGCAGACAAGCAGATAATGACGGTTATGTAGCTCGAGATAGTTCTTCAACTTGCGCAGGTCGGTAGAAGTCAAGGCTTCTCTTCTTTTGGGCTCTTCCTTTAGGGCCTTGATACGCTCGCATGGGTTCGTATCCATATACTGCTTCTGAACTAGCCATGAGCATAATGATGACATCCACACCTTGTAATTGTTTCGCGTACGCGCCGATGAATCACGGTCCATTAGGATGTAATCGAGAAAATCACTGATGAACGACAGATTAAACTGGTATATATACACAATCGGTGTTGCATGATTCTGCATGTACTCCTGAAGGACGCGATAACGCTTCATGTAGTCCTGGTATGTGTTTTCTTTAATGCTGTCAGAATCTCTCAGTTTCTTCAGATACTTGATGTAGATATCCATCACTGCGGTAATTTTGGCATACTGCCGAGAGTTAGATAATTCAGCCCACGGATTCCAACCGGAGCGTAATCGGTTTGTCACGCTGGAGATGATATCGGCTGCCATCTTACGACGTTCAGTAATCTTGCTGATGCCGTCAAGCATGTACTTCTTTCTTTTCATCTTTTGTTCTGCCGGGTCGTAGCAGGTGAAATCGACATACCAATTCTTGCCGGTATGTAACTTGGGTAGAGTATAGCTGATAACATCAGCCAATGGAGAGCCTTTTCGTTCGCGTATAGGAAACATTTTTTATACGTTTTTCGGGCGCGAAAACGTATAATGGTTGAAATTTCAAATTTTGCTTGTCCGACTTTTGTCCGACCTATAAACGGTAAGAAGCCGTAACTTATTCAGTTACAGCTTCTTATCATTGCACGGGAAGAGAGGCTCGAACTCCCGACACTCGGTTTTGGAGACCGATGCTCTACCAACTGAGCTATTCCCGTGTTTGCGGCTGCAAAGGTAGTGGAAAGTTTTGATTTTGCAAGACCTTTGCCGCTTTATTTTTCTTCTTGCCCCCGATTATACTTTCTTTTATAGCATTTGCAAGTCCTGATACATGACTCGATAGGCGGCCGCTTTCTTGTCCAGAGCCAACGGATAGGCCCGCGAGGAAGAGGGCATGCGATAGAGGCGGAGGGGACGTCCTTCGAAAAGGAATTCGGTGAAGTCGCCCACCTTGGGAGCTATAAGGGAGAACGTGCGGCACAATGTATCGGTGGCCTTTTCGCCGGTGGTGACGATGGCGCGGCATTGGGGAAGTCTTTCGAGCAGGCTGCGGACATCTGTAGGTTGTACCACTTCCAGAAACTTGTCGGATGCATTGTCCTGCAGACGTCGGACAGCCGTGGCCGTGTCATAGAGGGCAATACCTTTTTCCTGCAGGAAAGCAATGAGTTCTTCCTTGGAAAAGGCCCTTTTCCCCTTGATAACAAAGTGCTCTTTGTCGCCGAAGAAGATGAGGCCCACGATGCGCCACATATCGTTGTTCCAGTTAGGGTAATAGAACTCCATACTCCACCGCTTGCGTTGCGGCGGAAAGCTGCCCAACATCAGCAGCCGGGCAGCGGCCGGCAGGAAGGGTTCGAGCGGGTGTTGTTCTATTTCCATAAAAGGTCTGTCGGAGGTTATTCCTTGTCTTCGTGCTTCTTATGCTTGGCTTCCTTTTTGGCCAGTACTACGACGTTGTATACGTATTCTGTCATCCATTGTTCGGAGTAGCCCAGACGTTCCTTGTATTGGCGTACGGCGGCAGCCGTCTTGTGGACGTCGTCTTTCTTCCACACAGTCTTGGTGCAAACTTCGTGGACGGTCTTTTCCGTCATGGCTCTGAGGGCACCCTTGAAGATGGAAGGCATGCGGAATTTCCACTGCATCAGGTTGCCCATCAGCATCATCAGGTCGTTGGAGAATCCCTGGTACATGAAAAGGTAGGCTTGGACATCGTTCTGGGTGCGGCAATGCTTCTTGATGGAAGCTTCAATTTCCTTGAAGAAGTTTTCGCTCAGGCCATAGTCCTGCATCAGCATTTTCTTGGATGCGGCCTTTTCGGCCTGACCCAATCGTCCACCCTGGGTAGGAATCTTGAACAGGCGCTTGAATGTGGCAACGTCGGGCACGAAACGTATGTTGGTGATGCCCAGATTGGCCGCTATTACGGATTGGAAGTAGACGCGTGTCAGCAAGACAAAGTCTTCAACGTTCTTGGAGGAGTTCTCTTCGCTATTCTTTTTGAATAAGTTGGCAAATATTCCCATATATTTCTTATTGTATGATTATTCAGTTGTGGCGCAAAATTACGAAATAAGTTGATTTACACCAATATTGTATGGAGCTTATTTCTTAACTTTCTCGTACCGCATTTCAATCGGATTCATTTTTTCAGCCGGAAATGGAATTTGTGATGTTCGAAAACGGTCTCCACGATGTCGTAGCGGATGAATTTGGCCAGCAGGTGTTCGGCAGCACGGCGCGAAAGATGTGCCAGACGGCAATATCGGTTGAGTGACAACAGCTCGTTCTGTTTCAACAGGTCGAGCAGCAGCTGCTCGCGTTCGGTATATTCCATCAGTTCACCAAGCGGATTTCCACTTTGTTGCCATACACGCAGGTGTACCGGGGTGGCGAGGATGTTTTCATCTTTGATGCGGAGATAGGCCAGATATTTTCCCGATTCGTCCTGGGCATATACTGGTTTCTGTTCACTTTCCTCTATCTGTACAATCAGGATGTTCCGTCCTTCAATCTGAAAGGTTTGTGTCTGATATTCGACCGTCGGTTTGCAATAAAGTTCGGCGGCTGCTTCAATCATGTATATCTCTTCTTCCGAGCGCACGCCGGCTATCTTGCCATTGTCCTTAACGCCGATCAGCAACCGTCCTCCTTCTGTATTGGCAAAGGCGGAGAGGGTCTTGGCTATCTTGCGTGCGTCCGATATTTCGAATTTGAAGTCTTGTTGCTGATGCTCTCCTTCAGCAATCAGGGCATGTATATAATCAGTGTCTGTCAGAGGTTTCATGGCTGCAAAAGTAGGGAAAAAACGCTGAATATTCCTTTTTTCTCCTAAAAATGCGGCTACGGTGAAAAAAAATCTTCTTTTTGTGCGTTTATTTCACAAAAGAATGTATTTTTGCCGTACATTATTAACAAAGTAAATACTTAAAGGGATTATGAAAGAATTAGTAGAAAAGGTTGCTGAGTTATATGCAGCATTTGAGAAAGATGCAAAAGCACAGTTGGAAAATGGTAACAAGGCTGCCGGTACACGTGCACGTAAGGCCTCTTTGGAAATTGAAAAGGCAATGAAGGCTTTCCGTAAAGCATCTCTGGAAGCTGTAAAATAAGATAGCAGTAAAAGAAATTAAAAAGAAGGTGACTACTCTTCGGAGCGGTCACCTTCTTTTTTTAGTGGGTATTCTGAAGTGCCTGATAGACGGCTTCCCATTGGTTGCAAAAGTCTTGCATGGATGGAAATAATAGATTGGCGCCTGCATCGAGCAGCACTTGTTCGGCCAGGGGACCTGTATTGACGGCTATGGTGAAGATACCTGCCGCAACGCCTGCCTGTACACCGATAGGGGCGTTTTCGACGACAATTGCTTCATTGGGGGCTGCATGTACTTTCTCCAATCCCATCAGGTAGGGTTCAGGATGTGGTTTGCCGTATTTGACATCGAAGGCAGTAACCATGTGGTTCCGATCGAAGGTGTCGGGATAATTATGACTCAGTCTTTCTAATAGGGAAGTTTGTCCCGAGCCGGTGACCAATACGGGAGTAAGTCCGCAGGCTTTTACTTTTTGCATCAGTTCCCAAGCACCTTTCATGCGTTCGGGTTCGGGATGCTTGTTGAACTCCCGGCTTTTTTCGGCATAGATTTCTTCGATCATCTCGGGAGTGGCATCTTTGCCGAACTGCCTTTGGTATACAATGTTGATAGTCGATGCTCCTGTACGTCCTTCGTGCAGAAAAGCTTCCTCGCGGCTTAAGTGGAGGCCACGACGCTCCATTACCGTATGCCAAGCGTCGGCATGATAGGGCATGGAGTCGAATAGTACTCCGTCCATGTCGAACAATATTGCTTTGAGACGGATACAAGAATGCCCGCTACCTTGCAGATAGCGGGCTATGGATTGTTGAATGGAATTCATAGAGCTTACAGTCTTGCGCGGATAGCTTTGGATTCTTCTTCGTATCCAGGTTTGTTGAGCAGGGCAAACATGTTCTTCTTGTAGGCCTCTACACCCGGTTGGTTGAACGTGTTGACTCCCAACAGATAACCGCTGATACCGCAGGCTTTTTCGAAGAAGTAGAGCAGACCGCCGATACATTCTTCGTTCAGGGTCGGTACAGAGATACGCATGTTGGGTACACCTCCGTCTACGTGAGCCAGCTGTGTGCCCAGTTCGGCCATCTTGTTGACTTCGTCTACACGCTTGCCGGCCAGGAAATTCAAGCCGTCCAGGTTTTCTGCATCGCTGGGTACTTCCAGTTTGTGGGTCGGTTGTTCAACCGAGATAACGGTTTCGTAGATGGTACGTTCGCCTTCCTGAATCCATTGGCCCATGGAATGAAGGTCGGTCGAGAAATCTACGGCAGTAGGGAAAATGCCCTTACCTTCCTTACCTTCGGATTCACCATACAATTGTTTCCACCATTCGTTGACGTAATGAAGTTTCGGGTTGAAGTTGACAAGGATTTCAATCTTCTTGCCATTCTTGTACAATTCGTTGCGGGTAGCGGCATACAGAGCAGCGGGATTCTGTTCGAAAGGAACGTCCGCACCACAAGCCTTCTCCATTTCAACGGCACCAGCCACCAGCTTGTCAATGTCGAAGCCGGCTACGGCGATAGGAAGCAAACCAACTGGAGTCAGTACGGAGAAACGTCCGCCTACATTGTCGGGGATGATGAACGACTTGTATCCTTCCTTGTCGGCAGTCGTGCGTGCAGCACCTTTCTTGGCATCTGTAACGGCTACGATGACTTTCTTCGCCATCTCTTTTCCACGCTGGTCTTCGCATTGTTTTTTCAACAGACGGAAAGCGAGGGCAGTCTCAGTAGTTGTACCGGACTTGGAGATATTGATGACGCCGAATTTCTTGTCTTTCAGATATTCAGTGAGTTCGTATAAGTAGTCTTCACCGATATTGTGACCGGCGAAAAGAATGGTAGGGGCGTTCTTTTTTTCCTGCAACCAGACAAAGCTGTTTGAAAGTGCTTCGATGACTGCACGTGCACCCAGATAGCTTCCGCCGATACCTGCTACGATTACAACTTCACAATTTTCACGCAATATCTGTGCTGTAGCTTTCAAGTCTTCCAGGTGCTCTTTGGTGATGGATGACGGCAGGTGCAGCCAACCCAAAAAGTCGTTACCTTTGCAGGTGCCATTTTCCAAAGCGTCTTGTGCTTCTTTTACTTTTGCTTCGTAAGCGGCAACATTTTCTTTGGAAATAAATCCAAAAGTCTTTTCAATGTTTAAACTAATCATACTATCTTAATTTAAAAAAAGTTTTATCTGAAAGAATCTGTCAGCAATTTGATTTCTATCATGGGCGAGATCCGTTCATACAGAATGTTATAGACTGCATCCACAATAGGCATGTTGACATGATAGTGTTTGTTTATTTCCTTGATACACTTGGTCCCATAATAACCTTCGGCAATCATTTCCATTTCTATCTGGGCGCTTTTTACTGAATAGCCTTTTCCTATCATGGTGCCAAACGTACGGTTACGGCTAAAGTTGGAGTAACCCGTTACGAGCAAATCGCCCAAATAGGCCGAGTCGTTGACGTTACGGTCAAGTGGATGAACCGTTTGCAGGAAACGGTTCATCTCCTGTATGGCATTCGAGATGAGTACAGCCTGGAAGTTGTCTCCATATTTCAAACCGTTACAAATGCCGGCTGCGATGGCGTAAACGTTTTTCAGTACCGAACCATATTCGATGCCTGCCACGTCGTTGCTGACCGAAGTCTTGATATAGGAACAGCTGAGATGACGGGCAAAAACCGATGCTTTTTCGATGTCGGGACAAGCGATGGTGAGGTAGGACAGACGCTCCAGTGCCACTTCTTCGGCATGGCAGGGACCTGCTACTACAGCTATGTTCTCGGCCGGTACACCATATTCTTTGGTGAAGTATTCGGATACAATCAGATTGTCATCGGGGACAATGCCCTTGATGGCTGTAATGATAAATTTATCCTTGATTTTCGTCTTCAGCTTCTTCAAATGAGATTTGAGGTAAGGCGAAGGCGTAACAAATATCAGTGTATCGGATGCCTTGACTACATCGTTGATGTTCGAACTGAAATTGATCCGCTTGGTATCAAACTTGACGCCTGTCAGATAGGCGGGGTTATGGCCCAGCCGCTTGAAGTCGGCAATGCGGTCGTCGCGCCGCATGTACCAATTTATCGACTCTGCCTGATTGAGCACCATTTTGGCAATGGCTGTTGCCCAACTTCCTCCGCCCATGATGGCTATCTTTCCAGGAACTTTCATCTCTATTTCGTTAGTTCTTCAATCTTTCTATCCAGCCGGCCACGTCGTTCACGCTCGGATTGGCCAATTCCAACTTGTATTTCTTGTTGATGCCGCAAATGTCCATGTGCAGTTTTTGAGGGTTGACTTCTGCCATGTCGGCCACTTGATTGTATCCGGCTTTTTGAATCACAGGTACCCATGCTTCGGGGATGCCCAATTCCATGAACTTGGCAGGTGCATCTTTCGGTGTTACCTTTTCGGGGCGCATCTGCGGGAAGAACAATACTTCCTGAATGAAGGCCTTGCCTGTCATCAGCATGGTCAGACGGTCGATACCGATACCGATACCCGATGTGGGAGGCATACCATATTGCAGAGCTTTCAGGAAGTCCTGGTCGATGAACATGGCTTCGTCATCACCCTTCTCGCTCAGGCGCAACTGCTCCTTGAAGCGTTCTTCCTGGTCGATGGGGTCGTTCAGTTCGCTATAGGCGTTGGCCAGCTCCTTGCCGTTTACCATCAATTCAAAACGTTCGGTAAGGCCCGGTTTGCTACGATGCATTTTGGTGAGCGGACTCATCTCGACGGGATAGTCGGTGATGAAAGTCGGCTGGATGAAGGTACCTTCGCAGAATTCGCCGAAAATTTCGTCAATCAGCTTGCCTTTGCCCATGGTATCGTCAATATCCATCTTCAGTTCTTTGCAGATTTGGCGGATTTCATCTTCGCTCTTGCCGTTGAGATCATAGCCGGTCTTTTCCTTGATGGCATCGAGGATAGGCAGACGGCGGTAAGGAGCTTTGAAACTGATGGTCTTGCCGTCTATTTCAGTTTCTGTACAACCATTTACGGCAATGCAGATGCGTTCGAGCAGCTTTTCGGTGAAACTCATCATCCAGTTATAGTCTTTGTACTGTACATAGAGTTCCATGCAGGTGAATTCGGGGTTATGGTTCTTGTCCATACCCTCGTTGCGGAAGTTCTTGCCGATTTCGTATACACCTTCAAATCCGCCCACAATGAGTCTTTTCAGGTAAAGCTCTGTAGCGATACGCAGATAAAGGTCGATGTCCAGCGAATTGTGGTGGGTAATGAACGGACGGGCACTTGCACCGCCGGGGATAGACTGGAGGATAGGAGTCTCCACTTCGGTATAGCCGGCTTCGTCCAGCACGGCACGCATGGTAGAAATAACTTTGGAGCGCTTCAGGAAAGTCTCTTTTACGCCGTCGTTCACGATGAGGTCAACGTAGCGTTGGCGATAGCGCAGTTCAGGGTCTTCAAAGGAATCGTACGCCACGCCATCCTTGTATTTCACGATAGGCAGGGGCTTGAGACTCTTGGCGAGTACGGTCAGCTTTTTGGCGTGTACGCTGATTTCGCCCATCTGGGTACGGAAAACAAAACCTTCGATACCGATGAAGTCGCCCAAGTCGAGCAAACGTTTGAACACGGTGTTGTACATGTCCTTGTTCTCATCAGGACAGATGTCATCACGGGTGATGTACACCTGGATACGTCCTTTGGAGTCCTGAAGTTCGATGAAGGAAGCTTTTCCCATGACACGACGGCTCATCATGCGTCCGGCGATGGAGACCTGGCGAGGCTCGTCTTCGTCTTTGAATTCAGCTTTTATGTCTGTAGAGAAAGCGTTGGTTACATACTCTGCTGCGGGATAGGGTTCGATACCCATCGCGCGAAGTTCATTCATGCTGTTGCGGCGAATGATTTCCTGTTCACTTAGTTCTAAAACGTTCATATCGTTAATTTTCACTCAATTTGGGTACAAAAATACGAAACATTTTTCACATTCGCATGCTTTTTCGCCAAAATGAAGAACGGCGTGAAGCCTGTGCCGGTGAAAAATGGTCAGAAAATGCTGACGGCTGTCTTCGTGGTAAGCAGTTCGAGTGCCTTCAGCCCCATTACCGAATTTCCTTTCTTGTTGAGCCGGGGGCTCCAGACGGCTACGGAGTATTGTCGCGGACAGATGGCGGCTATACCTCCTCCCACGCCACTCTTGCCCGGCAATCCTACCAGGTAGGAAAATTCGCCGGCCTCGTCATAGAAGCCACATGTCTGCATGATGGCATTGATGCGTTTCACTTGCGAGGTGGTGAGTTCGGTTCCGTCGAAGCTGAAGGCGTGCGTGTGGTCGGCAAAGGGCAGGAAGGCGCGCGACAATTCGCGGCAGTTCATCTTGACCGAACACTGGCGAAAATAGAAGCGGAGTACGCGCTCCACGTCGTTTTCGATATTGCCATAATACTTCAGCATGTTCACGATAGCCGCATTCAGATAGCCGTTGTCGCGCTCCGAAGCGGCCATACTCTCGTCGTATTGGATGGAATCGCATCCGCAAAGGCTACGCACAAAGGCCAGATATTCACGTTCGGGGTATTCCAGTACGGAGAGAAGAATGTCGGTCATGACAAGCGCCCCAGCGTTGATGAGTGGATTGCGGGGGATACCATGCTCCAGCTCCAGCTGGAAGATGGAGTTGAAGGCATTGCCCGAAGGCTCCACACCGATACGTTGCCAAAGGCGGTCGTTCAGTCGGGCAAATCCCATGGCCAGCGCAAAGACTTTCGAAATACTCTGGATGGCAAATCGTTCGTCGCAATCGCCCATCGCAAAGTCTTGTCCATCGAGGGTGTGCAGGCAGATACCGTAGCGGTCAGGGTTTACCTTCAACAGGTCGGGGATGTAGGCGGCAGGTTCTCCCTGTCTGGCATAGGGTTGTATCTCCTGATAAATTTCTTGAAGAATCTGGTCGTAGTTCATAGCTGTAAAGTTTGGATGTACAAGGAGTTTAGAAGCGTACTTGTACTTGGGTCTGCAACAGGTTGGAGCTTTCGCCCAGATGGGGATCGCAATAGGTATATTGCAGCTGCAGACGGCACTTGGGGTAAAACCACCATTGCAGGCCGGCTATGTAGTTGGTCTGCTTGTTGTCCGTTGCCTTGTTCTTATTGAAGTAGTCGTAGGAGGCGATGAAGTCCAGCTTGTCACTGATGAGATGCACGTTGGCCGTGGCATAATAACCGTCGCTCTTCACACTGCCGTCTTTTCCTGCCAGGTATTCACTACGCAGGTCCAGTTGTTTGAGCTTGATTTTGAGACCTGCCGCCCAGCGGTTACGCGTATAACTGTCGCCTACGTTGATGTCGGGGTTGATGTCGGAAGTCGCTACAGCACATCCTTTTCCCTTGATGAAAGAACCGCCTACGGACAGCCATTTCAACGGGTTGACCATCAGGTTGCCCACGATGTCTTTCTGGTTGTTGCCGTCCTTCAGGTTGATGCCCTGTCCGTTCATGACAGCTATCTTGTAGCTCAGCAGACTTTTGAAGAGGTCGCCATAGATCATCAGCCCCATATCGCGGCCGGTAGTCGAGCCGTAGAGCGGGTCGCTTCCGTTGTATCCGGCCAGGTAGTTGGTAGCCTGTGAGTTGACGTTGATCAGTTCGAGGACGCTGGGCGACATGGGATTTTCAATGGAATACATCGTCTTGAACTGGCCGACGCGTACGCTGATTTCAGGCAGAAAATGATATTCAGTATACATTTCTAGCACCTTGGGCGAGTTGGCCAGGCTGTACATGAAGTAACACGACCAGCGGTCGGTGATACGTCCGCGAGCCATGAGGATGGCACGTTTGATGTCGAATGTGTTGGTTTTGCTTGTGGGCTGGTCGTTGTAGGTATATCCCAGCTGGATGTATCCTTCCAGCGTAATGCGATCTTTCAGCGTGTTTACGACGTTGGTCAGTGTTTTGGCCTGTGGCTTTTTCTCATCCTCCTGTTTGCTTTGTGCGGAGGCCGTGGCTATGAAGGCGCATGCAAGCCATAGTATCAGTAGTTTCTTCATTGGGGTTTTTAAAAAAAGAAAGAGGGCGCATCTCTTTTTTGACACACCCTCTTTCGGTTGGTGATTATGTTTTATTCGTTGATGGCTGCAATACCCGGAAGAACTTTTCCTTCGATAGCTTCGAGCAATGCACCACCACCGGTCGATACGTAAGATACGCCGCTGGCCAGACCGAACTTGTTGACGCAAGCTACAGAGTCACCGCCACCTACCAGTGAGAAAGCACCGTTCTTCGTTGCTTCTACGATAGCTTCGCCTACGGCACGTGAACCGTGTGTGAAGTTGTCGAATTCGAATACACCTGTCGGGCCGTTCCACAGGATAGTCTTGGAGCTCTTGATAACATCGGCGAAGAGTTTCTCACTCTCAGGACCTATGTCAAGGCCTTCCCATCCGTCAGGAATTTCGTTTACCTTGCAGAACTTCGTGTTGGCGTCGTTCGAGAAGGAGTCTGCAATCTTGGCATCGGTAGCCAATACCAGGTTTACACCTTTTTCCTTAGCTTCCTTCATCAGGTCGAGAGCCAGGTCGAGCTTGTCGTCCTCGCAAATGGAGATACCGATCTTGCCGCCCATAGCCTTGGTGAATGTATAAGTCATACCGCCGGCGATGATGAGGTTGTCTACCTTGTTCAGCAGGTTTTCGATGATTTCAATCTTGGAAGAAACCTTTGAACCACCCATGATGGCAGTGAACGGACGATGAATGTCGTTCAATACTTTGTCAACGGCCTTCACTTCTTTCTCCATCAGGTAACCGAACATCTTGTGGTCCTTGTCGAAATATTGTGCGATGAGTGCTGTAGAAGCATGTGCGCGGTGAGCGGTACCGAAAGCGTCGTTCACGTAGCAGTCGGCATACGAAGCCAGCTTCTTGGTAAATTCCTTCTGGCTTTCCTTAACCTTGGCTTTGGCTGCTTTCTTCTCTTCGTCGGTAGCATCTTCGGCCAGGCCACGGGGCTTGCCTTCTTCTTCTGCATAGAAGCGCAGGTTTTCCAGCAGGAGGGCTTCACCCGGTTGCAGAGCGGCAGCCTTTACAGCAGCTTCTTCGCCCATACAGTCGTTGGCAAACTG
>UMJL01023762.1_pt1 | contig 17977 bp, 20 predicted proteins | sample 1966071 | NCBI WGS metagenome assembly UMJL01 (sample SAMEA4836148, study PRJEB28245) | human gut metagenome | biome: gut microbiome; material: fecal sample | place: Denmark | collected 2008
TAAAATATAACGTTTATGAAGAAGTTTAAAATCTTATACATCGCTGCCGCAGCATTGCTGTTTGCAGCTTGCGCTAACGATGAAGACGGTATCAGCAACAATGGTCCTGTTGCAGCTACAGTAAAGGCGGATATTTCCAACAATATCAAAACCCGTGGAACTGCAGACAACGACAGATGGACAGCAGGCGATGCCATTGGCGTATATGTCACATCAACAGGCTATACAACAGGAGACAACAAAAAGTATGTAACAACAAATGGGGATGGTACTTTTGAAGCTGCTGACAATAACAACGTCATCTATTTCAAGGACAACAAAGAGACAACATTTAGTGCATACTATCCTTATAGCGAATCCTTAACTGATGGTAAAATGGATTGGAATATGGCTGAGGTAGAAGAAAACCAACCTTGTATGGCTGATGTACTTTTTGCCTCAGGAGCTACTGCAAGCAAAGCATCTCCAATTGTGAATTTTACAGATATCGAACATCGCTTTAAGCATTGTATGAGTTTGGTTGAATTCAAAATTAAACCAGGACAGGGTGTCAAATATAACAATTATAAATTCAATCGCTTAGAGTTGAAAGGAATATTTAGATCCGGTAAATTTGACACAAGAACCGGTTCGGTTGAAACTGCTGGTGACAGAGGGTCTATTAGCCGTAATTTTGATGATGTACCTTTTGAAAGCGAAGAAAGTTTTGCTTATATCATGTTGCCGCAAAGCCTTGAAAGCAATAAGATGGATATGGATATTTACTTGTTGTTGAATGATAGCGAAGTAAAATACACAACCTCTATATCACCATCCACCAATGGACAATTTGAAGGTGGTAAAAAATATACATACAACATAACTGTTAAAAATACGGGGATTACCATAGAAGATGCTAATATATATCCTTGGGAAAATGGTGATTTAGGTGATTTAGATGCAGATATAGCTTTGTAATGATAAATAAGGTACTGAAAATAGGAAATACAGGGTTAGTGAGCTTGGCCGCTCACTAACTCACTAACAATAAAAAACTGAAGATTATGAAGACGATAAAACAAAGAATTTCCTATGCGGTAATGGGCCTTATGGCTATGGGCTTTACAGCATGTACGCAAAATGAAGATATGGCTCCAACGCTGAAAGGGCAGGAAATCAATGCCACTTTCTCTGTTGGAGGTATGCAGACTCGTGTCAATACTTTAGGACATGGTGACAGTTGGGAGGACAAAGATAAACTGAAAGTAGGGACATTTACTGATTTCGTTGCTGGTAGTACGGCTGTTCTTTCTTTTAATAGTGCAACAAACGAATGGTCTCGCAGTGGAAGTTTTCGTTGGTTAGATGAAGTCGACAAACATTTTATATTAGCTGTATATCCATCATCGGATGATTATGATCCATTTCATTTGGTATATGAATTGCCAACAAATCAAAGCTCACCAAAAGATTTGAAGTCTGCCGATTTAATAAATGGTCATTGGTACGGTTCTCCTTATGGTTATGTAACGATTCCAATGAAGCATCGTATGTCTTTGGTTACAATCATGTATCATGTTGGTACTGCTGATTATCCTAATTTGGACATAAGTAGCCTAAAAATTTGCTCACCTTGCAGTGGAGCGTATTTTGTATTGCCAGACGATAAAAATGGATGGAAAATGGACACTTCCAATTATCAAGAGGCTAAGTTAGTGGATGCCTGTAAGACAGAAGATGGTGAAGTGAAAACTTTCTCTGCCATCATAGTGCCTGGAACGGTGGGAACAGACAAGGAATTCTTAAAATTCTCAATAGGTGAGAAAAACTTTGTGTCAAAGCTAAAATCACAAACGGACTTTAAAGAGGGCGAGCGCTACACCTACAAACTCGATGTCGGAAAAGACAAAGTGGAACTGACCAGAATCAGCATAGATAATATGACTGGTTGGACAAACGAAGATGAACTCAAATAATTGGAGGAAAGAATATGAAAAAGATATTTCAATACATCATGCTGGCTGTCGTTACTATAGTAATGGCGTCATGCACAAGTGATATAGAAGAACCAACCGCAACAATAGGCAAGAGCAACGTACAGTTGGTTGTTGGTGAATTTCCGGCATTCGGAGATTCACAGACTCGTGCTATAGGTACACCTGATGAAGGCAAGACTTCATGGGCTGAAGGAGATGAGTTGCTTCTGGAGATAGACAACACCCATTATGGAAGACATAGTGCAACCTTTACATATAATGGCAAGAGTTGGGAATTGACAAGTGGTGAATTGGTTTATCTGGAAGGAGACCCTGCATATATATCCCATGTATATTACGCCCCTAATTATAAATGGTCTAACACCTCATTAATGTTGAAAAAAGGTAAGGTAGCAGGAACGGATGAACTTATCGAGGGAAATGCTAAAATCACTGGTAATGGTGAGACTATAACCGTTTCTTTTGCCGAGGCAACACGCAAATATTCACGTTTGCGTATTGCAACTCTACCCAATGAGCAAATAACAGTTGATACCGAATATTTCACTCCTGCGGGCAGCAGCGATATGGAACAGAACGGAAATTATACACTTACTTCGGATGAAAAGGGCAATGCCTATTTATATGGTACTTTTGAAAATAATTCCGAAGTTACAGTGAAATATAGAGAAGCAGCTTTGACAACTTATACATTCTCGCAAGCAACAGAGAGTGCTAAGAGTTATGCTCTGGATGCTACTGTCATTTCGGCAAATAGTGCAGAAGAAATAAAGTCAGCTATTGAGCAAAAAGTAGCAGATGGCAAGACTACTATAAGACTCAACCTCGCTTCTGATGCTGGCGCTAATGAGTTTAATGCTATCCGTGCAGCTTTTGAGAAAGTAAAATCTGGCACTATAGATCTCACTCTAATAGGATGCAAGGAAATTCCTGCAAATGGTTTGAACAACCAATCAGGAGGACTAGAGGCATTAAAGTCTATTACTTTGCCTGATGTGACAAAAATTGGAAAGTATGCCTTATACTTCTGTGTGGATTTGGAAGAAATTTGTGCTCCGAATGTTTCTGCTATAGATGAAGGTGCATTTGCAGAATGTCTCAAATTGAGAAAAGTAACTTTGGGAGAACTCACGGATGTAAAAGGTGACTATGAACACGGGGGTGGTATTTTTGGCTACGATTCTTATTCTATAGAAAATATAGATTTAGAGTTGTCTGAAAAACAGAGAATAATGACCAGGAAACTAATTGATGGTCGTTATTGTTGGACTCCAACTGAAGAACCCTATCAGATGAGTAAAGACCATACAAGCAGATCTTTCCTTGGAATGACATTCAATTCTATAACATGTGGGATGAAGTTTCAGTAAGAGTTCCTATGCTGTAGAGGAAAATAAGTTCTATGATAGATACGAATTTGAGGTATTGTTTTTCCCCTCACATTTTGAAGGAGAAAGGTTTAGTCTGATATTCTTTGAAAACCTAGGAAAGATTTGCAAAACAGGGGTTGCTGATGGCTTACATAGAAAAGAGTCTGCCCGACATTATAATGACTCTGGGTATGCTCAGAACCAATACGACAAACATATTCACCCGCATTTCACGGGAAACGACAAGGGTCTATATGCCACGATGAGAGGTGGGCGTATAGACCCTTCATCGTGTCTTGATACCTGTTGGGTGGATAATATGGCAGTGTGGTGGTTTCGTGCTACCTGTTTTCATGGTTTGAAGTACCTTTGCATCTTTGTCCAAGAGAAGTGCTTGCAAAGTGGAGTCTGGATTTGTTAACTACAAGAGGTCCTTTAATGAAAGAAAGATTACTAAGAAAGTCATAACGAAGCCAATTATGAAGAAGAACCAGAAGAACCACTGTGCATAGTGACCGAGATAGCAACCATCATATTCCTTGTATCGTTCACGAACTTTCTTCCGTTCATCGGCAAACATGGAATTGACCTCACGGATATGCTCCTGTATCTGTGAGACCATCCATTGGCGTTCTTTGGCAAACAGTTCTTGAATATTCTGCCAGTCAGCATCATTGACATTTACAGACACCTTTAATTTTGTGGGAGCATTCTCCATAACTTTGTCTATGTGCTGATTGATGGTATCTACCTTTTTGCCGATGGTAGTCACAGTGCCGCCTAATTGAGCTTCCGCACGCTGATACTGCTGAATGGCAGTCTCCAGTTCAAGAGTGGCATTGATGAAGGTGTTGGTAGCCTTGTCAATGTCCTCACTCAACTGCTTCAACTCAGGAACACGGCTTACAAGTCCATCCTCGGCTTGCTGCTCCTCAACCTCGTTTTCGACATCATTCATCATGTTTTCAAAGTCGGTTCTTTCTTCTGTGTCTATGTTTATCTTGCTTTTTCTGATTGCCATATTATCATTGATTTATCGGTGGAAACTTCTGCTGCGTGGTTTAGGTTTGCACATGGAATGAGCCATCTGTGCGCAACGGCGGGCAAACTTCCAGTTATCTTCATCATCCTTCTTGCCCCAACCAGAAGAAGGAGCAGAACCGCCACCGCCACATGACTCAGACATGGAAGTGGCTGCATCAATGTACCCTGCAAACAACAGCATTGCTACATGAGCGACATTCTCTGTTGTCGCTATATCATTATCCTTTGGAATCTGAACCTCATTAGTAAAGACATCTTTGACAGAGTTCGGAATCCACACCTTTTTGACTTCATCGCCAATGTTGATTGTGAATGCCGTTTGTGTAATTTGAGGTTGCGACTTTGGTTGTGATGCTGTTGGAGTCTGAACGACAGGACGAACTGGGCGAGGCGCATGAGCAATGGATGGAGAAGCTGGCTTTGTCCTGACTTGTGTAGGCTGTGGATGCAGTTTCTTCCATGTGTCTTCAATCTTTGATGCCATAAACTTTCTGCCAATCTCAGAAGCCTTGAACACGGAAGCATTCTTGCCGACTGTGTAGCCGACAAGTTTCCGTTGTTTGTCGTAGCGTGGCTTTACCTCATAGCCTTTCATGCGCAACAGATTGAAGTATCTGTCTATGTTGAACTGTTGCATATCTTTGAGAGTATGTTCGCAATCCTCCGCAAGCTCCACTTTCCGCATATTCCGAATCTCCTGCGGTTGTTCCCATCCATGCCGCATATTGATGATTTCCGCAGCCTTCATTGCCCGAAGATGAATATCATGCACATCGTTGGTGTTACCCTCCATATCCACACGACAACAATCAATGTGAAGGTGCAGTGTTCCAGACTTGGAGTCAGAGTGCAGTCCACCCACATTCATAGAATTGGTGAAGTTGGTCTTTATCTCATTGGTGAAACCGTTGGGCGTAAGTCCTACGGAGTCCAAAACTTCCAAAGCTTCGCCTTGAAGGTTCGCCCAATCTTCCATCGTGAAGTTGGCAGACTCTTCCTTTGATGGGGAAAGTACAAAAGTGGTCATGAACCTTTCCAACTTTCTGCCCACCGTCCTTTCCGCCTGATGATACTGGCAATGATGCTTCATCATGTACCAGATGGCGGTAGGGTCAAGACCATCGGGCATATTGTTCACCTTGACCGTCTTTGCATTCTCCTTTTCCAATGCGTACCTTACGGAATTGCCTCCGTATGATACGACCTTTGCGAGCATAATCATGAATCCTCCTTTGATTTGGTCTGTACGTTTGTTGCGATATTCTCTTCAATGCTATACCAATGTTGGATAAGTCCTGCAACGGCATCAATCCACCAACGCATGAACTTCTCATTCTTGAAGAACCGAGCCTTTTCCTCAGCCGTTTTCTTGGATAATACGTTGCTGATTTTTATCAAATCCGTCCTTGCGATAGCGAGAGAGTTGAGGGCATCCACCTCTTCTTTGGTGAGCCTCATGCGTGGTCGGTGCTTCAAGCCTGTCTCAACGACATAGCGGCTCAGACTTAACCCACACTCCTTGGCAAGCGTCTGGAGCTGCTTCAACTCTTCTTTCGTACATCGGTAGGTGTGGACTTCCGTAGGCGGTTTCCTTATGATGTTCTTCTTTCTCATTTGTCCTTGTCTCTGATTAAAATGGGATGATTACAAGCACCTTGCAAAGGTGGTCACGACTGCGAGCCTGCGAGTAGTCCGAGAAACTTTTAGGAATACAGAAAGACGGACACGGCTTCTGTATTACAAAAGGATTTCTCGAAAAGTACCTATAAAATGACGGCACTTTTAACAGCGTCCGTCCCCAAGTCTGCTTAAACGTATAACAGTTTGGCAGTAGCCTATGGCTGTAAATCGTCCTTTGGGATGATTTATCGGTATGGTGGCTCATTAGCCTCTGTATGCCTATTGATTGCCGTTATTGGAGTCGTTAGGCTTGTAACCATTGGCATTAGAACCGTTAGACTGTTGTGTTTGTCCTCCTGCCAGATGCTGTGGATATGTGTTGTGTTCTCCCTCATTCTGTTTGGCATCTGCTTCTTGCAGGGAAGAAGGATTGCCAACAGACTGTCTGGAGTAGTTTTGTTGTGGGGAAATTCCACCTTTAACAGCATCGGAAAGATTACCATTCGTTCCGACCTTACTCACGCTTCTGTTGTCATTAGATGAAGTCGAATTTAGGGAAGAAGAAATATCTGCTGTAGAAGAATTGCCCTTGTTGTCGGTATCGGATATTCCATTGGCAGAATGCCCATCTTCCTTGTCCGACTTTGTACCAACATCCGTTGTCGTAACAATCACTCTTGCTTGTGGAACTTCCGTATGGACGATTGCAGAGCCATCCGCATTGCGCTTCAATGAAAAGCCGTTCTTGACAAATCTTCCGTCCACATACCAACCAGAGAGGGAATGCAGGGTAATGATGCGGTTGTCTCCAACTTTTTGTGAAGAGGAAATGCCCACAACCTCCATAGCCTGTAAAAGTTTGGGTACGGTCTTGCGGTCTTTATCCCAGAGTTTGGCAAGTTGGGTATTGTCAACCATACATTGCCCACACAAGATTTCCACTTGTTGGATCTTGCTGATAGAAACAAGTGTTGTATCACGTTCTGCAAGAGAGGCAAGAGACATGAAGCATTCCATGCGGTCAATCTTGTACTTCTTGCAGCGAAGATACTCCATCTGTACATCGGACAGCGTGAAGCAGTAATGTATCTTTTGTTTATCCATGTTCTGTGAATTTTGAATATTATAACCATAAATGGCAAGACTTTTTTCTCAGTAAAGAGAAAATCATCTGTGCCGTCCTCTCCTTGGGGAAATGTCCTCTGCTATAACATAGAGTTCGCCTTGCAACCTGTCATTAGAATGGTTGCTTAATCGTGAAATGCACTCAATGCAAACAGACTGGGCAAGAAGTTTTCTTCTTCCAATGGTTGCTTCATCATTGATTCCCTTGTTGGCTCCGCATTGTTCGGCAAGCTGATTGAAAGCATCACGCATCCGAAAGTAGCCGTTGCCAGTATTGATGTAGCTCACGGCAAGGTCAGCGACATTTGCCAACTTGCTTCTGTACTCCTCATGGGAAATATCGTCCTTCATCATCGCCATGTCTATTTACAAAGTTCACTCATGTACTTGGTCGCTGCAGCCTTGGTCTCAGCCTCGGACATACTGCGGTTCTGGCGCATCCAGTTCAAAAGCTCTGACTTTTCAAAGTATATAATCTTGCCGTTGGGACGGAAGAACGGAAGTTCATGCTTGTGTGTCATCTTGTAGAGACTGCTCTTTGATATACCCATGAATAAGGCTGCTTCCTCCAGTGTCAATACTTGCTTGGCATCACGGAGAAGGTTCTCCATTATCCCAATGCGGTGCTCATGTGACTCTACCTTCAAAAGAAGAGTCTCGGTGTCGATAGTTTTGTTCATTATCCTGTAATTTAATTGTTTGTAATTCGTTGTACTGCTTGTTTTGAAAGTGTAGTCCCCCAAGGCAGAGAGAAATCCCTGCCCGAAAAATGGGGACTACAAAAGTGAAATTAACTGGTTGTTATCCTGAAAAGTTCTGTTTACTTGTTATCCTGTATAAAAGTTATTCTGCGTGGATGGGTGTTGGTGGCTGCTGTCCGCTTTGTCCTCGGTATCTGCTTGTTCTCCTCACGCTGTTTGCGACCTCGAAAGGCTTTCTTCGTGTTGTCAACAGCCTTGACCTTTTCATTCGTCAGTACATCTGCATAGATGGCGGTGGATTTGAGCGACTTGTGTCCCATCAGCTTTTTGGTAGTCTCAATGTTGCCGGTAACCGCCTGCACCATAATTCCGAATGTATGTCGGGCGCAGTGAAAAGAGATATTCTTCTCAATGCCCACCTTTTTGGCTATCCTTTTAAGGGCTGCATCCACATTAGCCTTGGCAGGAAGGTGGAACACAAAATCATCATTACCTTTGGGTGGCATCCATGACAAGGCGGTATTGCCGATTGGTACGGCATTGAGAGCCTTGGTTTTCTTTTGAACGATTACAAGAGTGTTCGTTTCCTTGTTTCTCTTGATGTCGCTCCACCGCAGAGCCTTGATGTCGCTGATACGAAGTCCTGTCAGACAGGCAAAACCGAAAGCTCTCTGTGCTTCTGCAACTCCTGGACTTCTCTCGTCTGAAGCCATGAACCTTTTCAGTTCATCGGGAGTGAGATACTGCTTATGTGATGACTTTGGCTTGGGAAAGATGTCTGACTTCTCCAACTGGTAGAAAGGGTTAGCCTTCAACTTACCGAACTTGACCGCCTTGTTGAATACCGTCACTATGCGCTGTTGAACATTGTGAAGGGAGCCTTCACACAAAGGCTTGGCTTCAACTCGTACATACTTCTGTGGTACATAGTCGTTCTTCAACCAAAGGAAGAAAGCCTTGAACCATTCCTTGTCGAACTTCCTCAGAGTGATGTGAGGTCTGCGCTTGTTGGTAAGGAACTCGCTCATTAGGTATTTCAGATACTTTGATTGGTCAACAATAGCCTTGGAGTAGTCTGTATTGTCGCTCATCCAGTCGATGTAAGTCTGGATCCAGTCCAAGACTTCGGGAGACTCGTCATTGGGGATTTCCTTCACAATCATCAAGTGACCTACCTCTGGGATGGTCTCTGGATGAAGAATACGCTCTGCCCTTATCTGGTGAGCACGTTGCAATGTTTCTTCGTTCCTTGCTTTGGTTTCTGCATCAACCTCTGGCAACAAATAGAGGGAAAGAAATTCAAACTTGCGCTTGCCACCATCGTAGATGTCAAGATACAAGCTTATGTTGTCGTTGGCAAGTGCCTTTTGTCTGATAGTTATTGTCATGTCTATATATATTTCGTTGTCAATGATTTATGTGAACATACCATCAATGAGGTTTATGGCTTCCTCCTTCTTCTTATCCACGATTTTAGCATAGATTTCCGTGGTCTGAATGTTGGAATGTCCCATCAGCTTGCTTGTGGTAAAAAGGTCTGCACCGAGAGTGAGCATCATCGTTCCGAACGTGTGCCGTGAGCAATGGAATGAGATATGCTTCTCTATCCCTGCCGCTTCCGCCCATTTGCGGAGTGCTCTGCCTATAACGGTCTGTGTGGTTGGTATATCAAAGAAAGGAATATCATTTCCTCTTGGCTTTGGCAACCACCGCTTAGCCTCTTCCGAGAGAGGTATTATAACAGGCTTCTCCGTCTTTTGCATTTCCATGTCTATGTATTCGCCCTTTCCGTCAGCGGTCTTGAAGATGTGCATCGGAGCAAGACGGTACATGTCGCTTAATCGCAATCCAGTAAAACAGGCGAAGATGAAAGCCTCCTTGACTTCCGGACGATAACTGTCCGTTGCCATGAGGGTGCGAAGTTCCTCAATGGTCAGATACTCTTTCTTGCCATCCTTGGGTTGGATGCGTTCACGTGCATCCAGTTCTTTCATAGGGTTGTTGCGGATAATGCCTTGTCGCACAGCGTTGTTGAGAGCAGTGGAGAACATTCCGAGGTATCTGCTTGCCGTATTCTCGCTTATAGGTCTTGGCTCGCCATACTTGATATGGGAGTTTGGAAAGTTACGTAAGAACTTCACATATCCACGGCAGAACTCCGCATTGACCTCTTCAAGAGAAATGAAGCCTTTGTTTGTCTCGTCAAGATACTTCTCCACGGTGTGCAGCATTTCCACACGGCAATGGAGCGTTGACTTCTTGATGCCGACACCACCTTCACAATACTTCTTTATCCATGCGGTAAGAAGCATCGAGCCTTGTTTAACTGTCTCCCAGTCCTGTATGCCGTGACCATGCAGGGCTTTGATGCGCTCTGCCTTGATGCGTTCTGCAACCGCCATAGTCTGCTTGTTCTGTTCCTTGCAAATGGGATTGATTTCGGGGACGAGGTAGAGTTTGAGGTATTCATACTTCCTCACTCCCTTATAGTAGATGTCAAGATAGATACTCTTGTTGCCATCTGCGAGCGACTTCAACCGAATTTTAATCGGTTCTTTCAGCTTTACTTGTTTCTTTGGTCTTGCCATAATGTTCGAAGTGTTATTTTGTTTTTGTATTCTGCTACATTGGAGGGTCTTTCTCCCTCTTGTTGAAAGTTCATGTCAGATATGGTTTCCTATGCTGACATTTGCTTTTCTTTCTCTTCCCTTACTTCGGAAAACTGATGTAAAGATAAGAAAACAAACCGAGAAACGAGAAACAAAACGGAAACAAGAAACAGTCTTTTATGTCTTTTTAAGAGTGAGTTTGGCAAACATCGGAAAATTCAAATTATCGCTTAAAGCATTGATACTTAGCGTATTTACTTTCATTTGCTTTCTTGTCTTTTCAAACGCATTTTGTAGGACTAAGATATTCTTGACATCTTGTTCCTCATTGTTCATAGCTATATAGACGCTGATTGCGCCTACGATGGCCACCACGCCGGCAATGGCGTAGCAGAGCTTCACCATGATAGGAACATACTTGGCGATTTCCTCCGTGACGGTCGCCAGCGCCGTCGTTCCGGCGGAATAGTCGCCGGCGGAGTTCTGGGCCATGACAGCCGTCGGGCCGCACAGCATCATCAGCATGAACATCTGCATCTTCTCCTTGGCAGTGGTCAGCTTCTTCATCAGTCTTTTTGCTTTTTGAAACATGATCTTTTATATTTTATTTGTTTGTTGTTTTCCGTACTGTCACTGCAGCGGTACGGCTTCGCCTCTTCGGTCTCTATACGCGATAACCGAAAAAGGCGGGGAACACGAAAAACGCGCCGATGGCAAAGAGGCAGGCGCCGACAAGCATCATGATGGACTTGCTTACGTCGTCGTCGCCCCGGTTCATCTTGATGTAAATCTGGAGCGCGGCAATAACAACCAGAACCGAGGCGAGTGCGTAGCACATGTACTGGACATACAGCATCATCGTGACTACGAAGTCGTGCATCGTGGCCAGCGCGTCCGCACCCCAACTGTAATTCACGCCGCCGCTTTTGGCAAATGCCGAACATGGGAGGATGGAACATAGTGTACAGAGTATCTTTTTCGTCCTTGACATTTTACAGCTTATCTTTGACAGGCTTCCACTTCAACTCGAGACGGTTTTCCGGACAACCTCTGGAAACCATCGCCTTGTACATTTCCTCCGATGTGAAGGGGTCGGACAGGTAGGGGACGGAATCTTCCATCCGTTCCTCCGCCTTGGCTTTCAGCCGCTCGAACCGCGCATGGGCGGTCTCTTCCTCTTGTTCCGCATCGGCGCCCTGCGCCGATGGCGGGGCGACCGTCTCGGCCTCCGTGTCGTACTTCTCGCTTCCGATACTGAACCCGGTCTCGTTCTCCGAGACGCTGATGCTCTCTTCCGTGGCATCCACAAGGCCGAGGTCAAAGACCTCCTCGTCCGTCTTGCCGCTCTCTTTCTTCCCATAAAGGTCCCGGGCGATATTGACCGCATAATAGATGACGTACAACACCGTCAGGACAATGGCGAATGTAAAGTATGAACCCATATTTTTAAGTATGATATTAAAATTCGATTAAAGTATGATTGCAAAGAAAAGGATTATATTTTATATGCAGAAAAATCTTGATGTCAAACAAAGAAATAACCGATAAAATAAGTCTGAAAATGCAATATCATACTTTAATATCATACTTTAAGACGAATTTCACGCCTTGATGGGACATAGAAAAAGCCCTCCGGAGAGGAGAGCTTTCCAGCAGAACGGGCGGTGGTCCTACAACCTTTTACCGCGCAGGTAGTCGTTCAGGTCCTTATATTCGCTGTATCGGTGGGCTTCGTTACAAACATACTCATCATACATGCCTGCTATGGTCTCTGCGGTTTTCCGCCCGGCAAGATCATTATCAAGGTAGCAATGGATAATCGGGTACTCCTGCAGGTGAACCAGCGCCTTTTTCAGGTTGTTCACAGAGTTCATCACGAGATAGTCGCAGGGGCCGCCGACGCAGACCGTATCATCGCCCGCCTGTTTCAATGTCAGGTAAGAGAGGAAGTCCATGAATCCCTCGAACACGCAGACCCGGTTCTGCGTGCCGTCCCTCGAATGCCTCACCAGAGAGATGTCCTTCTCTTTGATACATCCCTTGTAGTAAGGGTTGCGCACCTCATACCCGCCGGAGAGATTGCCGAAGGCAAGGGCGAAGTAGTGCCGCTTCCGCAGTACGTAATGCACCTCCCGGCAGAACATACGCGCTATATCCTCGTCGATCAGACGGGTGCGCAGGTAGGATAGCAGCGCGGGGTGTCGCAACGGCACGATTCTTATGTCCTGCATCTCGCATTCCACGGGTCGGGGTGTCGTGTCCGCGACCCGTACTCTGGGTATCGGGGCAACGCTCTCGTGCCGCTCAATGTACGCGAGGACCTCGCTCACGTCGTCCGTGCGGTAAAGGTGCTTGCCCAACTCCACCAGATCGCCGCCCGTCGCCGCGCCGAAGTCGTACCACTCGTTCAGCCGGTCATTGACCTTGAACGACGGCGTGCGTTCATCCCGCAATGGAGAAAAGTACCAGTACTGGTCCGATTTTATGTTTCGGGGACGGTGCCCCAGACGGGCGAGATAGTCCACGATACGCAGCTGTTTTGCTTCCGCTATGGTCATTTCGATTTATTTTCACTTGTTTCTTACTTGTTCTCAAAAAACAGTTTACTTTGGTTTTCCTCCCTATATATAGATAGATACTAAAGTAAACTAAAATATATATGCCCGCGCCCGCCCTCATTCTTCGTCGAAAAGCATGGCCTCGGTAGGTGTCACGTCATAATAGAAGAGTTTGTCCCGCTTGATAACCAGCTTCAGGTTTTCGGTCAGGTATTGCAGCAGTTTTATCATGACGCTGCGTCCCCGTTTGAACCCGATTGCCTCGTAAGCCGTCATCATCGCCTGCAACACGTTCTCGAACCCTTTGATGGGCTTGTCCCCGAAAGCGGCGGAGAGGGCCTCCCGATGCTGCTCGACAGACAGGTTCATGAATCCAGCCCGGTTCTTGGACCGCTCGGAGGTGTTTCCGTCGAACGAATGGTTCTCGGCCATGACCGGAAGTCCGCCGTCATCCACCGTAAAGGCGAAAGGCTTGAACTCCTTCTCGCGGATATGCAGCGCGTGGACTTCGCTGATGCTTGGATTCTCGTTGCTCTTGCTGATGACCAGCACCGTCTCCGCCTTGTTGCTCATCTCCGTACCGATGTGGCCGCGCACGTTGTTGTCACCCTTGTTCAGGTGAAGCACGCAATGGATATGCAGGTCGTACTTCGACGACCACTCCATCATCTTGTTGATGACCTCCACCGATTCACTCGTGCTGTTGATGTCCAGCATCAGGTCTCGAATGCCGTCGATGATGACCAGACCATACCCCTTGCCTTGGCGCAAAGCATAGTCGATGACCTCTATGCGGACGGACGGCGAGTATTCTCTGAGACAGATGAAGTCAAGGTTTTCGCTGTCGGATGTGGTTGGTAACCCCGCGAGCCGCAGGATGCGTTCCAGCACGTTGTGGCAGTGGAAGCGGCTCTGTTCCGTGTCCACGTACAGAATCCGCTGCTTGCCCTCGGGCAGGTGCGCCCGGTAGTTCAGTACCTGCCGCCCGGCAAGGGACGCGGCGACGATGGCCGACACGTTGAACGTTTTTTTCGACTTCGCCTTTCCGGTCGAAGCGCTGAAGTTGCCCAGCGTGGCGATAGTGGAGTTGTCTATCCAGATGATCTGCGGGGGTGTCTCGTAGGTGTCTGTGGCCTTTATCTGTGATATGGTGAGTATATCCGAGAGGCGGTTCTCGTCGATTCCCGCCCCCGTATTGCGTTCAGCTCTTTTTTCGTTTTCCATAGCGTCGTTTGTTAAAGAATGGTTGTGTGGCCGATGATTCCGTGGCCATGCGCTCGGCATCGTCCACGGTAGGTTCGCAGTTCTGCAGGAGCCATTCGTCCAGCTCCTCCTTGGCGAAGTAAAGCATTTTGCCACGAGGTTTATAATGCGGAATCTCCTTGTTTGCCGTGAGCTTGTACAGCAGGCTCTCCGAAACACCGATGTACATGCACGCTTCCTGGAATGTAAAGACCCGCTTGGTCGTGTAGATGTTGTTTTCCAACAAGGTTACACGCTCCAAAAGCCTTTCCACCGGTTCCAATTTCTTGAGAACCGCTTCTACGGTGGTCATCCGTTCGTTCAACCGTTCCATGAATGTAATTCTGTTTTGCATAAGACTGATGTTAAAAATTAGACAATGAAGGTGCCCCTCCGTATCTGTAGCGCGTTACGGAGGGCAAAGTTAGGCGATGTGAGAGTGACTGCGAGACATCGCGGGTTGATACCATACAGGTATCAGCGCAATTATCACGCTTTTACCTTTCACATGCTTGGCTTTTTAGCACTTCATGTCATTCCTTCAATCCGGCGATGGCCTTCCTGATCCCGTTGGCAGCAGCTGTCTTTTTAATCCTCGCGATAGACAGGGCCGTGGACAGGCTTGAGGCGGAGACATACGATCTGCCGTCCTTTGACACAAGGAACCGCCCCTTGTCAAGAACGGACTGCCAGTACGGCTCGATAAGCCTGTTTTCGAGCAGGGCGTCGAACATGACGGCCACGTGGCGGACGTTGTTCACACGGATGCTGAAATCTTCCCGGCAGGAGAAAAGCGCCTCCATGTCCTCGATGCGGAGCGTGGAAACGCAAAACAGATGAAAAGCTGTGGCGCAAGCCACGATGCCTTTCATCTGTTCTCTGGAAAAATTGCAGCCGAAAGAAAGAGGAGGAATATGCGTCGGATTATTCGCGCCGGGGCTACCGGGAGATGATGACTCGTAGAAGTTGTACCTCCACTTCAGTCTCATGCAATCCTCGAAAGAGAATGTGTCGGCGGTAAAGAATTTCCTGACGAGACCCGCACGGTCGTGCAGCAGTCCCTTGACGATGTGGATGTTCATCTCGTGGCAGTTCCTGCAAACCGCGTCGTTGCAGTTGATGTAGCGGTGACTGTGTACGAAATCGTCCACGTAACGGTCATACCGCTTGCCGGATTTGATGACATCCTGAAGGTAAATAACTCTCGCCTCGGAAAGCAGGGCGAATAACTCTTCCGCTACATCATGTTCAGTAGCGAAGTGGTGCATGTGTTGGTTCCCTCCAAAAAGAGAGAGGACCATTGTTCGGTCGTTTCATGTCCAAATTACTTTTTATGGGTTAATACTTATTATAACGATTTGAACTCCAATGAAAAACATCGGAGCCAAATACAAAATACTTACCTGTAAATTCAAATTTGACATGTGGCGTTTAATTATCAATCAAACAATCCGTTGGTTAAATTAACCGCGTCATCTTTCTTCTTATTGACGATTTTGGCGTAAACCTGCGTCATTCTCACAGATGTGTGACCGAGCAACTTTGATACGGTATAGAGGTCTGCGCCAAGCGTCAGCATCATGGTCGCGAACGTGTGGCGCGCCGTGTAAGTAATATTTAGAAATGCAATAAAAAACAGAATGGTGCGAATTAAACGTAAATCGTTTATAATTAAGCATTTTACAAGAATTGCATGATAGTCAGACCTGCAAAATAAAACAAAATATTGCAGCGTTTCAGTTACCAGACTGTTAGCCGCCTGTTTCGGAAACAACGGCAGGTAACCGGATTTTTACCGGTAGAGGCAGAACGGATTTTTATTCACTGTTTATCAATGTTTTGCATACCAAAGAACGCTTTTGAAAGGAGTATTTTTACAACCTAAAAAAGAGCGTATGAAAGTGGAAAAATTCAAGGTATTGCTCTACCTGAAAAAGAGCGAGCCGGGCAAGACCGGCAAGGCCCCGATCATGGGACGGATCACCCTCAACCGCACGATGGCGCAGTTCAGCTGCAAGCTCTCCTGCACCCCCGGGCTGTGGAACGCGCGTGAGAGCCGGCTGAACGGCAAGAGCCGGGAAGCGGTGGAGACCAATGAAAAAATAGAAAGACTGCTGCTTGCCATACACTCGGCCTTCAATTCCCTCATGGAAAGAAAAAGGGATTTCGATGCCGCTGCGGTCAGGGACATGTTCCAGGGCAATGCGGGCATGCAGATGACCCTGCTCAAACTTCTCGACCGGCATAACGGGGAAATGAAGGCCCGTGTTGGTGTGGACCGTGCGCCCACCACACTCTCGACCTACCTCTTCACCTACCGCACGCTTTCCGAATTCATCAAGGCGAAATTCAAGGTTCCGGACCTTGCCTTCGGGCAGCTCAACGAGCAGTTCATCCGCGACTACCAGGATTTCATCCTTCTGGAAAAGGGATATGCCGTGGACACGCTTCGCGGCTACCTGGCCATCCTGAAAAAGATCTGCCGCATCGCCTACAAGGAGGGCCACTCGGAGAAATACCATTTCTGCCACTTCAAGCTGCCCAAGCAGAAGGAAAGTACGCCGAGGGCATTGAGCCGTGAGAATTTCGAGAAACTGCGTGATCTGGAGATACCGGAAAAACGCAGGTCACATATTATCACCAAAGACCTCTTCCTCTTCGCCTGTTACACCGGCACCGCCTACGCGGATGCGGTAAGCATCACCCGGGAGAACCTTTTCACTGACGACGGGGGCAGCCTCTGGCTGAAGTACCGTAGAAAGAAAACCGACTACCTCGGACGTGTCAAGCTGCTTCCGGAAGCCGTCGCGCTGATTGAGAAATACCGGGACGATACCCGCGAGACTCTTTTCCCACCACAGGACTACCATACCCTCAGAGGAAATATGAAAGCCCTGCGTCTGATGGCGGGACTCAGCCAGGACCTTGTCTACCACATGGGGAGGCACTCTTTCGCCTCGCTGGTCACGCTCGAGGAGGGAGTACCGATCGAGACCATCAGCAAAATGCTGGGACATAGCAATGTCCGGACCACACAAATTTACGCCCGTGTCAGCCCGAAGCGGCTGTTCGAGGACATGGACAGGTTCATCGAGGCAACCCGTGATTTGAAACTCATTCTTTAACCCTAAAAAATATCATTACCATGCGCAGTACATTCAAGCTCTTATTCTACATCAACCGTAACAAAGTGAAATCGGACGGCACGACCGCCGTCCTCTGCCGGATCAGCATTGACGGCAAGAAGTCAGCCGTTGCCACCGGCATCTATTGCAGGCCGGAGGACTGGGACAGCAAGAAGTGTGAGATCAGAACAGTCAGGGAAAACAACCGCCTCGCCGGTTTCCGTGACCAGCTGGAAAAGGCATACGATAATCTGCTGAAGCATCAGGGAGTGGTCACGGCCGAACTGCTCAAGGCCACCGTGTCAGGTGCCAATTCCGTGCCGGAATACCTCCTGCAGGCCGGAGAGGTGGAACGCGAACGTTTGAGAATCCGCTCGGCAGAAATCAACTCCACCTCGACCTACCGCCAGTCGAAGACCACGCAGCTCAATCTCAGACAGTTCATCGAATCCCGCGGAATGAAGGACATCGCCTTTTCGGACATCACCGAGGAGTTCGCCGAATCGTTCAAGGTCTTTCTTAAGAAGGAGCTGGGCTACAGGAACAGCCACGTGAACCACTGTCTGTGCTGGCTCAACCGGCTCATCTACATCGCCGTGGACCGGGA
>UMJL01026865.1_pt1 | contig 17976 bp, 12 predicted proteins | sample 1966071 | NCBI WGS metagenome assembly UMJL01 (sample SAMEA4836148, study PRJEB28245) | human gut metagenome | biome: gut microbiome; material: fecal sample | place: Denmark | collected 2008
GACGTGGTGGTGGGTATCTTTCACTCGGGACGCAATGCCTACGTGATGAACGGCAAGTATAACGAGAACGCCTCGGCCGACGTGGCCCGCCGCGTGCCCGGCTTCGACGTGGTGATGATGGGCCACGACCATGCCCTAGCCTGCGAAAAGGTGGTGAATGTGGAGGGCGACTCCGTGCTCATCATCAATCCCGCCAACAATGCCTCCATAGTGTCTGCCGTGGACGTGACGCTGACGCTGCGCGACGGTCGTGTCACCGGCAAGCACGTCTCCGGCGAACTGGTACGGGTGGACGGTTACGAACCCGATGCCGAGTTTACAGCTCACTTTGCTCCCCAGCGTAAGGCGGTGGAGCAGTTCGTGTCCAAGCGGATAGGTCGTTTCACCGAGAGTATTTCCACCCGTCCGGCCTATTTCGGTCCTTCGGCCTTCGTGGACTTCATCCATCAGCTCCAGCTGGCCATCAGTGGGGCCGACATATCATTGGCCGCTCCCTTGTCTTTCGACGCGGAGATACGGGCGGGCGATATCTTCGTGAGTGATATGTTCAACCTTTATAAATATGAGAACATGCTCTACGTCATGAGCCTTTCCGGTAAGGAAATCCGCGGGGCCCTCGAGATGTCGTACGCCTTGTGGACCAACTGCATGACTTCGGCCGACGATCCGCTCCTCCTCCTGCGCGACCGTCCCCGCGAGGGAGCTGCCGACCGTGCCGCCTTCCAGAATCCCAGTTACAACTTCGATTCGGCGGCAGGCATCATCTATACGGTGGATGTGACGAAACCCGAAGGGCAGAAAGTACACATCGTGAGCATGGCCGACGGTACTCCCTTCGATGAGGCAAAGATGTACAAGGTGGCCGTAAATTCCTATCGCGGCAACGGCGGGGGCGAACTGCTGACCCGCGGAGCCGGCATCCCGCAGGACGAACTGGAGAAACGCATCCTCTCGTCTACGGACAAGGACCTGCGTTATTACCTGATGCAGTACATCGAGCAGCAGCAGACCCTTACCCCCCGTTCTCTGAACCAATGGCGCTTTATTCCCGAAGACTGGGCGGGACCGGCCTCCAGACGCGACTACAGAAGGTTGTTCGGAGATGGAAACTAAGATACCTCATATAGACCTGTCGCATATCCAGCACTTGCCGATGATTGACTTCATAGGCAACGACTTTGCCATTTTTGACAATATCAAGGATATACCTTTTTCCCATTATCCTAGTCGTCTGGGTGTGGTTTGCCTGTACGTTTGCCTGAAAGGAGAGGGTACAATGTGGCTCAACCTGCAGGAATATAAGGTGGAAGCGGGGATGATGGGTGTTATTTTGCCGGAACAGATTATTCAGCAAGGAAGATATTCCGATGACTTTTCGGGGCTTTTTATTGTTGTGTCCAAAGATTTTGTAGACGGGATTTTACCCACCATGCAGAAGTTGTTTCCGGTATTTCTGCTGGTGAAAGACCATCCTTGTATTCATATCACTCCGGAAGAAGAGCAATCCTTTTGCCAGTACCATTCTTTCCTGCGGAGCAAGGTGCGCCAGCAGGGACATCCTTTCCGTCGGGAGGTGGCCCAAGGACTTCTTCTCTCTTTGTTCTATGAGATATATGGCATCTACCTGCAGCGCAATCTGGAAGTAAAAGGGCCAGAGAATCTGCAGGAAGAACAGTTCCGCCAGTTCATGCGTCTGGTGACCGAGCATTGCAAGCAGGAACGCAGTGTCTCGTTCTATGCCGGCGAGATGTGTCTTTCGTCCAAACACCTGTCGGCTGTGGTGAAGCGGGTCAGTGGACGTACGGCAGGTGAATGGATAGATAGTCTGGTGGTACTGGAGGCCAAGGTGATGCTCAAATCGTCTGAAGCAAGCATACAGGAGATTGCTGAAGAACTGCATTTTGCCAACCAGTCCTTCTTCGGCAAATACTTCAAGCAGCATGCAGGTATGTCGCCCAAGGCATATCGAAAACAGCAGGTCGGTCTACAAGACTCCTGAACGGACCCTGCTTAATGTTTCGGGAGTCATCAGCAGATAGGAAGCTATGTGTGAGAGGGGAGCCCGCTTGATGACTTCCGGTTGTGTCTGCATCAGGTTGTTATAGCGTTCGCGTGCCGTCTCAAATCGCCACGAGTCGGCTTTCACCTGCGAGGTAATGAGTGAATGCTCCAGTACTTTGCGGTAGAACATGTTGACTTCCCATGACACTTCGGCAAGCAGCATCAGTTTGTGATGGTTGAGCAGATAGATGGTTCCGTCTTCAAGAGCTTCCATCATCAGTCGGGTAGGCTCCTGTTTCAGCAGGCTCTCGATACACATGGCGATGCAGCCTTCATAGGAAAAGTGTTCGGTTACGTCTTTCCCATTCTTATAATAGAATTGGCGTATCATACCTTTTCCTACCAGAACAATGTTTTGGCTGATCTGTCCTTCGGTAACGAGGAGCTCTCCCTTGGCGAAATCCTTGCGGACGAGAATATTCTCTATTTGTTTTCTGCCTTCAAGGTTCATACCCGGGTATCGGGAGTTGACAGCCAGGTTGACGGTTTCTTTCAATAAAGTGTCCATATCTTGCTTAATTTTCTTCACGTTTTTAATTTAGGCCTGCAAAGATAACAAAAAACATGGGTTTTTGGTTTATTCGTTGTTCGCTTTATAGGTTTGAAAGTTAGAAGATTATGATTTTGTATGAAAAAACAATGAAAAAAATATGCCGTAAAGCTTTGCACAGTCCAAAACTTTGTCTACCTTTGCAGCGCATTTGAAAAAATGCTGGTCACTAAGGAAGTTTGGGTGAGTGGCTGAAACCAGCAGTTTGCTAAACTGCCGTACGGGTTACCGTACCGGGGGTTCGAATCCCCCAGCTTCCGCACCGCTTTTTTCAAATATGTCGGTGGATTCGTCTAGCGGCTAGGACACATGCCTCTCACGCATGGAACACGAGTTCGATTCTCGTATCCACTACAATTGAATGCACTCTTAGCTCAGTTGGTAGAGCAACTGACTCTTAATCAGTGGGTCCAGGGTTCGAATCCCTGAGGGTGTACAAAAGTGAAGCAACTGCATCGGTAAACTGCAGTTGCTTTTTTTATGCTTTTATTTTCCCTCTCCAAGGATAGTTCCTATCTTTGCAGAGTAAAACGTAAATGTGATATCTTTTGGACTGGTTATATAGTTTGTTTGTAGAACATTCCGCTTTGCAGGCGGTTGTTGTCCTCTCGCTGATTTCCGCAATCGGCCTCGGGCTGGGGAAAGTCCGTTTTTGGGGAATTTCCTTGGGTGTAACTTTTGTTTTCTTTGCCGGTATTCTGGCTGGTCATTTGGGGCTTTCAATTGATCCTCAGATGTTGAATTATGCGGAGAGTTTCGGACTTGTGATATTTGTATATGCTTTGGGACTTCAGGTTGGTCCGGGTTTTTTCAGTTCTTTCCGTCAGGGAGGAGTCCGGTTGAACATGTTGGCTTTGGGAGTCGTATTGATAGGTACGCTGATGGCTGTATTGGGTAGTTTCCTTACTGGCATATCATTACCTGATATGGTGGGTATTCTGTGTGGAGCCACCACCAATACTCCGGCCTTGGGTGCAGCTCAGCAGACGTTGAAACAGTTGGGTATGGAAACCAGTACACCGGCTTTGGGTTGTGCGGTAACCTATCCGTTGGGGGTGGTCGGTGTTATTCTGGCCATTCTTGTCCTGCGTAAGTCGATGGTAACTGACAAAGATCTGGAAGTACAGGAAAAGGAAGGTGAGAACAAAACTTATATAGGTGCTTTCCAAGTGCATAATCCGGGTATTTTTAACAAAAGCGTGAAGGAAATAGCCGATCTGAGTTATGCCAAGTTTGTGATTTCCCGCCTCTGGCGCGACGGTAAGGTAACCATTCCGACTTCGGATAAGATTGTGAAAGAAGGTGACCGTCTGCTGGTCATTACTTCGGAAAAGGATGCGGCTGCCCTGACGGTGCTCTTCGGCGAACAGGAGCATACGGACTGGAATAAGGAGGATATCGACTGGGATGCCATTGACAGCAAACTGATATCCCAACGAATTGTGGTAACCCGCCCCGAACTGAACGGTAAGAAATTGGGAGCCCTCCATTTGCGTAACCATTATGGAATCAATATCACACGTGTGTATCGTAGCGGTGTACAGTTACTGGCTACGGCCGGGCTCACATTGCAATTGGGCGACCGTCTGACCATTGTCGGTGAAGCTGCGGCGGTGCATAATGTGGAAAAAGTATTGGGTAACGCTATCAAAAGTCTGAAGGAACCCAATCTGGTTGCTGTTTTTATCGGCATTATTTTAGGACTTATTTTAGGATCCATTCCTATATCATTTCCCGGAATCAGTCAGCCCGTAAAGCTTGGACTGGCAGGTGGCCCTATCGTGGTGGGCATTCTGATAGGAACTTTCGGCCCGCGGCTGCACATGGTGACTTATACCACCCGTAGTGCCAACCTGATGCTTCGTGCTTTGGGACTGTCTTTGTATCTGGCCTGTTTGGGCTTGGATGCCGGAGCTCATTTCTTTGAGACCGTTTTTCGTCCCGAAGGACTTTTATGGATTGGAGTAGGGTTTGTACTGACGCTGGTCCCCGTTCTGATAATGGGTGTGGTCGCCTTTAAATGGATGAAGGTGGATTTCGGTTCTGTAACCGGAATGCTTTGCGGCAGTATGGCCAATCCGATGGCATTGAATTATGCCAACGATACGATTCCCGGTGACAATCCATCGGTATCATACGCTACCGTGTATCCGCTTTGCATGTTCATTCGGGTGATTATCGCCCAAGTGCTGCTGATGTTCCTGTTGGGATCCTAATATTGAATAGAAACAGATAAAAATATAAAGTCATGGGAAACATTACTTCTGAAAGCATAATCAGTGATTTGCGTTATCTCCAGTTGTTGTCGTGCAGTTTTCCGACCATAGCCGATGCCAGTACTGAAATCATTAATCTGGAAGCTATCCAGAATCTGCCGAAGGGAACAGAACATTTCCTGACCGACCTTCACGGAGAATACGAAGCATTTCAGCACGTGCTGAAAAATGCTTCGGGTGCTGTAAAACGTAAAGTGAACGAGATATTCGGCCACACGCTCCGTGAAAGTGAAAAGAAAGAGCTTTGTACGCTGATTTATTATCCGGAAGAAAAGCTGCAGCTGATCAAGGAGCGGGAGAAGGATCTTGATGACTGGTATCTGATAACGCTGAACCAATTGGTCAAGGTCTGTCAGAATGTGTCGTCCAAATATACGCGTTCGAAAGTGAGGAAAGCTTTGCCGAAAGACTTTTCCTATATCATTCAGGAGTTGCTGCATGAGTCGACGATTGACCCTAACAAGCATGCTTACATCAACGTCATCATCAGTACCATTATTTCGACCAAGCGTGCCGATGACTTTATCATAGCTATGTGTAACCTGATACAGCGGCTTACCATTGATCTGTTGCATATTGTAGGCGATATATACGACCGTGGACCGGGTGCCCATATCATTATGGATACCCTTTGTGACTATCATAACTTTGATATCCAGTGGGGCAATCACGATCTACTTTGGATGGGGGCGGCATCGGGAAATGATGCTTGTATGGCGAATGTGATCCGTATGTCCATGCGTTATGCCAATTTGGCCACACTGGAAGACGGATACGGCATCAACCTGCTTCCGTTGGCAACTTTTGCTATGGATGTCTATGGAGATGATCCCTGTGAGATTTTTGCACCGAAACTGAACTTCTCCGATTCCCGTTACAATGAAAAGACATTGCGTCTCATTACCCAGATGCATAAAGCCATTACCATCATACAGTTGAAGCTGGAAGCTGCCATTATTGACCGTCGTCCGGATCTCGGTATGCAGGGGCGCAAGTTGTTGCATCTGATAGATTTTGAGCGGGGAGTTTTCCAATATGAGGGGCAGGAATATGCTTTGCTCGATACCAATTTCCCGACAATCGATCCGGCTGATCCCTATCGGTTAACAGATGAAGAGCATGATTTGATGGAGAAGATCCATGCATCTTTCATGAACAGTGAAAAACTGAAGAAGCACATGCGTTGCCTTTTTACTTATGGTGGCATGTATCTGGTATGCAACAGCAATTTGCTTTACCATGCTTCGGTGCCTCTGAATGCGGACGGCAGCTTCAAGCATGTAGCCATAAACGGAAAAGAATATTGGGGAGAAAAGCTGCTGAAAAAGGTCGACCAATTGGTACGTACCGCTTATTTCGGTGAAGAGGGGTCGGCAGAAAAGAGCTTTGCCCTCGATTATATGTGGTATTTATGGTGTGGACCGGATGCTCCTTCGTTCGACAAGGACAAGATGGCCACGTTTGAACGCTATTTTGTAGAGGACAAATCATTGCATAAAGAGACGAAGGGCTACTATTACACGCTGCGGAACGAAGTGGAAGTATGCAATAACATTCTTCGTGAGTTTGGTGTAGATCCCGAAGCCCATGCCCATATTATCAACGGGCATGTACCGGTTAAGACGATCAAAGGGGAGCAACCCATCAAGGCCGAAGGAAAAATGCTTGTGATTGACGGAGGATTCTCCAAAGCCTATCAGCCGGAAACGGGTATAGCCGGATATACGCTGGTTTATCATTCGCATGGCTTGCAGCTGGTGCAGCACGAGCCTTTCCAAAGCCGGCAGAAAGCAATCGAAGAGGGGCAGGATATCAAGTCGACCACATTCCTGGTGGAATTCAATTCGCAGCGTATGATGGTGAAGGATACAGACAAGGGACGTGAACTGCGTACTCAGATAGAAGATTTAAAGAAACTTCTTGTGGCCTATCGTACCGGTCTGATAAAAGAGCATGTATGATTGGGTAGTCAAATGAGGAATGAATCATTGAATCCTGAGGGCGGCATTCAGTACTTGAACAGTACAATGCCGCCCTCGATAATGATTCCTTTTTCATAGGTGGCATTACGGTCGTAATGGCGGGCCCATCCATAGCCCCCGCTGACAAACAGGCCGGCACTTCCGGTCAGTCTGTATTCCAGATTGATGCGGGTTTGGAGGGAATACAGGCGGGCAGGATAGCCTGCGTCGTTTTTGCGGAATGTTTCGATATGCCTGTAACCCAAGTCTCCGCTGACAAACAGATGTTTGCAGAGGGGAAGTTCAGCTCCTGCCCGGTAGAATACCGCGCCGGAAAACTTTTCGTTGAAGTCAAAATAGGGAGCACCGATTCCCAGAATGGTATAGAGTCTGTTGTTCTTGAAACGGGCACCCAAATTCAATTTAGTCGTATTGCCTCCTGATACTAAAAGCTGTATGCGGGTATGCGGATTGGCATTGACCAGACCAAGTTGCAGCCCGTCGAATTTTTCCTTGTAATAGTTGAACAGCCCGATTTGCACTCCTTTGGCACGGGAAGTCATATTGAGCAGACCGATTTGTATGCCTCTAAGTTCGCGTCCCGTTACGTTTCCTATTCCCGATAACTGGACTCCCCACATGTCTTCACCGGTGATGTTGAGCAGTCCGCCGACCTGTACTCCCGTTGAGGAGCCTCCGGCCACATTCATCAGTCCTGATGAGGCCAGTCCACGATAGTTGTTCCCTGTAATGTTGGCTAAACCGGTCAGCAGCAGTCCTGAACCATTGTCACCTGTAAAATTCATCAGGCCGGCTGTGGTGATTCCCCGGTTACTGTTCCCTGTAATATTAGCCAGTCCGGAGACCAGCATTCCTTTCCCTTCGTTACCGCTGATACCTACCAGTCCGGCAACAGAGAGTCCACAATAACCATATCTGTTGATGTTGGTGATGCCCGCCAGCTGTATACCTTGCATGCGATGTCCCACACTGTTGGAAAGGCCCGCCAGTTGGATTCCTTTTGCATCCCGGCGCGTATTGCTTCCCAAGATGTTGATTCCCAATCCCGTCAGGTTGTTTTGGGAAGAAAAGATACCCAGGTTGAAGGCTGAAGAACCTATGCTGTCGTCAGCCTGTGTAGAGATACCTTTCCACAATGACAGATTGATGCCAATGGGTTTCAGTGAGCTGGAAACCGTCCGGAGGGTAGGGAACTGGGCAAAAAGAGTCCCTGCCGTGAGCAGGGACATAAGAAGTATTATAGAATTTTGTTTTCTCATCCTTTGGCTTCTTGATACAGGAAACGTTTGATGGACTTCTTGGGAGTCTTTTCAAACTCTTCCGGATAGATTTTCATTTTATACAGCTGGCTGTATGCCGGAAGTTCGGCATTCAGGGCTACCCGGTTCTCTTCCATAACCCGTTCGATGTCTTCGTTGGTCAGGCCATGAGCGAAAGCGTCGTCAAAGTCAGGGTAAACCAAGCCTACCAGGCGTTCATTCTGCTGCACGATGATGCTTTCGGCCACATAAGGCATGTTGTTCAGCTTGTCCTCGATTTCTTCCGGATAAATGTTCTGTCCGCTGGGGCCAAGAAGCATATTCTTGCTGCGTCCCTTGATGGTAATGTTTCCTTCACGATCCATCAGAGCCAGGTCGCCCGTATGCAGCCAGCCATCCGGTTCCAATACCTCTTGGGTCGCTTCCTCGTTCTTGTAGTAGCCAAGCATCACGTTGGGACCGCGGCAGATGATTTCGCCGGGGATATTTTCCGGATCGGGTGAGGCTATCTTGACTTCCATACGTGGGGCGGCTTTTCCGCACGATCCCGGCTTGAACCGTTTCCAGTCTTCATAGCAGATGATGGGGCCACATTCGGTCATTCCGTAGCCTACGGTATAAGGGAAATCAATCATTTTGAGGAACTGCTCCACGTCGTGATTGAAGGCTGCTCCACCGATAATGACCTCTTCGAAGTTTCCGCCGAATGCCTGTACCACCTGTTCGCGCACGGTAGCCTTGATCTTGTCGTTGACAAAAGGTACTTTCAGCAACAACTTCATGGTCGGTGTCTCCAGCTTGGGCAACACGTTCTTTTTGATAATCTTCTCGATGATGAGCGGCACGGCAACGACAATGCGGGGCTTCACTTCAGCAAATGCCTGGAAAATGATTTTCGGACTCGGCATGCGGGTCAGGTAATAGATATGGCAACCCACAGCGATTTCATACAGGAATTCAAAGGCCAGTCCGTACATGTGGGCCATAGGAAGCATGGACACTACCTTGTCACCACATTTTAGCGGAAGTACCTGGAAGGCGAAGGTAGTATTCGACCAAAGGCTGCGGTAGGGCAGCATTACACCTTTTGAGTAACTGGTGGTTCCCGAAGTATAATTGATGACGGCCAGTTCTTCCGGTTGGTCCTTGTGATAGGATACGTGTTCCTTGCGGAAGTTCTTGGGGTATTTCTTGCCGAAGAGTTCATTGAGATGTTCGCGGGCATAATCCACTTTTTCACTTCGGGAAACAAGAATCGAAAAGTCTGTCATCATGAAGATGCCTTCCAGCAGCGGCATGGCATTTTCATTCAGATTTTCCCATGCCATATCGCCTACAAAAAGCAGTTTGGCTTCGGAGTGGTTCACTATGTTGTGTATGTTGTCTGCCTTGAATTCGTGCAGGATGGGGACAATGACTGCTCCGTAGGTCAGCGTAGCCAGGAAGGTGACTCCCCAATGCGAACTGTTACGGCCGCAGACGGCTATCTTGTCACCTTTCTTAATGCCGCTTGCTTCAAAGATGATGTGCAGCTTCTCTATTTTTCGTGCAACGTCTTTGTATTGTAGGGTTGCTCCCTTGTAGTCGGTCAGGGCGTCCAGGTCCCAGTTCTCTTTGATACTCTTCTCAATGTATGCGATAAAACTTTGTTCCATAATTATTGCACATTTTTGTTAGATTTGTGCAAATATAGCTCTTTCTCTATATAACACAAACGAATTAGTATAAATTTTGTTGTTCAGGCAACAAGTTCCTGTTTGTTTCTCCTTGCTTGCCGTTTTGTATAAATCTTGTCGATGACCAGTGCGATGGCTCCGTCGCCTGTAACGTTACAGGCTGTTCCGAAACTGTCCATGGCGATGTATAGGGCTATCATCAGTGCCTGTTCCGATTCGCCGAAACCCAGAATGGACTGGAGGATTCCGAGCGAGGCCATGATGGCTCCTCCGGGGACGCCCGGTGCTGCAACCATCGTGATGCCCAGCATGAAGATGAAGCCGGCGAACAGCTGGAAGTCATAGTGTATGCCTTGCATCATCATCAGTGCCAGGGCACAGGCCACAATCTTCAGTGTGCTCCCCGACAGGTGGATGGTAGCACAGAGCGGGATGACAAATCCTGCTATTCCAGGCGATACACCGTTCTTGACGGTCTGTGCCAGAGTGACGGGGATGGTAGCGGCCGACGACTGCGTACCCAGTGCCGTGAAATAGGCAGGCATCATTCGTCCCAGCAGCCTGAGGGGATTGCGGCGGACGAACAATGCGGCAATACTATATTGGAAGACCAGCAGGAAGATGTGCAGCAGGAAGATGATACCGATAATTTTGATGAACACACTGAGAATACCGAACACCTGTCCCGAGCGGGTCATGTTCAGGAAGATGCCGAAGATATAGACAGGCAGCAGCGGCAGAATGACGGTACTGATGGTCTTCACGACAATCTCCTGGAAGTCCAGTGCTACGTTTTTCAGGGCATCAGTCTTCAGGTGGGCCAGGCCCAGCCCCAGAGTGAAGGCCAGCACAAGCGCCGTCATGACATTCATCAGCGGAGGAATGGCTACGTTGAAGTAGGGCAGGATACCCTGTGCTTCGCTCACCTGTTCCAGTGGCACGTCCTGCCGGATGAGCGACGGAAAGAAGGTTGTACCGGTGAAATAGGACAGGAAGCCGGCGAACAGCGTGGCACCGTAAGCTATCAGTACGGTGGCCAGCAACATCTTTCCTGCTCCTTTGCCGATGTTGGCAATGGCAACGGTCACCAGCCCGACGATAATGAGTGGAATGGAGAAATTCAGAAATTCACTGAAGATGCCGTTGAACGTGACAAATGCCCTGATCAGCGTCATGGGCAGTACGTTTCCGAAAGCGATGCCCGCCGCGATGGCTATCACGATGCGGGGCAGGAGGCCGATATGTATCTTTTTCTTCATCCGTCTGTAGTTTTGGCGAAGTGAACAATAGGGTTGTCTGATGCAAAAATAACTATTTTCAAATCAAACAATGAACAATCTTGTCCGGCATTTTGTTCTATAAACGTCATTATTTTCGACAGAGTGGCATCAAGATGTCACTCCTTGCAGACCTAATTATGAAAACAGTAACCAGGAAAACAGTCGCCGATACCTACCATGCGCTGATAAGGCACCTTGTCGGCATGATGGATGCCCGGCCGGAGAAAGTCTTTCATTTCGCTTTTTCCGGAGGTGAGTCCTTATGGCCCTTATTCGACATCTGGGCCAACGACTATCGTTCGGTTACTCCCTGGAACCGGATGCGCATTTATTGGGCAGACGAACGTTATGTCCCTGCCGAACATTCGGACAGCCATTACGGAGCCTTGAAACGTCTGTTGCTCAGCAAGGCCGATATTCCTTCGGCCTGTGTATATCCTGTCATTTACGGGCAGCGGTGGGGAGCCGGGCGCGAAGCCGAACGTTATGCCGTCATGACCGCTGCTGTCGTGCCGTCGGTTCAGGGCAGACCTGTATTCGATGCCGTGCTTCTGGGAATAGAGGCCGACGGCCGGGTTGCATCCATTTATCCCGGTCAGGAACATCTGCTTGCCTCTCCGAAAGCGTATGTTTCGTGTACCAATCCTTATACAGGGCAGCCCTGTGTTACCATGACGGGTACGACATTGCTGGCAGCTTCACAGCTGGTGTTGCTGGCCGCAGGCGAGGGTTGCAGAAAGGTGGTAGACGACATTCTGCATTCGGGCGACACTTCTCCAATGGCCTATATCGCCCATCATGCGGCCGATGTCGTACTGTTTATGGAGGGCTGAACTGCTCGATTCGAAAACTTTCTTCCCGTCTTTTGTACTTTCACAAATGTTGCACTAAAGAGGACATATCTGTAAATCAGAAAATTATCATCAAACAAAAAGAGAATAGGTAACGGTTTAGAAACCTTTGAAGTTCACCATTCTGCTTATTCCCAATAAGTCAATCAACAAGTGCAAAGGTACGAAACAAATTTGAAAATGCTCCATAAAAACGCTTTTTAAACGACAGATGTATACAAACAAATTATTGCGAAATGTTAAATCAAGAGGAGGTGGGAATATTTTTCTACCTATTGTTGCCTATGTGCAGAATATTTTTCATATATTTGTTGCCGTATTAAAAAGTTTAGATTATGGAGATACTTCAGACATCTTTATTCCCTTCAAGAAAGGGAGAGTTTAAACCCGATGAGTTCAAAAATGCAATCCATGGTACCCCATTTTTAGAATGTGTAAAAAATGGATTAAACAATGGCTTTCGTAGGATGCGAGAAACTTTTGCAGCAGGTGATATGTCGATGCGGAATGAATCAAACTTTTTGCATGAGGCTATTTTTAATGGTATAAAAACTCAGATTAATACCTATATGCCAAATTGGGATGTGAGTTTTTCGACCAATAAGATTGGTTCTGAAAGGTTGTTCTTTACATTTGGGGACTATATCTTTATTCTTAAGATTACCGGGACAAAGACTAATGACACCAAGCCTTCACGATGTATTGAATACCAAGAAGCAGATAAGCATATTATCACTTTGGAATACACCTTAGATGACTTGCGGGAATCAATACAATCTGCATATTTTCAATATAAAAAAGGTAAATCGTCAACTTACATTATGTCTGTTCCATTGCATCAACCCCTTGAAATTCAAGAAGACGCTCAAGCGGAAGGTATAATAGAGGTGAAGAAGCCAATACTAAAGGTTTCAAAGAAAAAAGCGAGGTAAAGTATGAATCCATTTAATTATGAGAAGTTAGAGATAGCTCGATTACTCAGGCAAAAGACACAAAAAGACGTTGTCAAAGATGTTGGAATATCACAATCAACGCTATCTAAAGCCGAACATGGGCTATTGGAGTTGTCTGATGATATGATGCAGAAATTGAGCCAATACTACGACATGCCTATTGAGTTTTTTTCTGAAATGTATGAGGTTCCACCTGTAGGTTATCTATATTATAGACGGAAATTGACTATAACGAACAAAATAATAGATTCTTTCGTTGCGAAAGTACAAATTTTCAAGGCTATCATAGATTCTCTTATGCAATCAGTTGAACTTCCTGATTATACTTTAGACAATTATAGACCAAGCGAAGATTTATCTCCAAAAGAAATAGCGCATAAAATTCGCTTTTCTTTAAAAGTATTTCATGGACCTGTTCCTAATTTGAGTACTATATTGGAAAATAATGGAATTGTGATTGTTAGGTTTGATTTCGGGACGGAGAAAATTGACGGCGTCTCGGCTATAACAAATGAAAATAGGAAGGTTATGTTCATTAATAGCCAAATGCCTGATGATAGAATTCGGTTTTCTATGGCTCATGAATTAGGACATATTGTCATGCACATTGCGAATCCACCAAAATCAAGTGAAGAGGCTGAAAGAGAAGCCGATGAATTCGCGACAGAGTTCTTGATGCCAGAACTTGAAATACGTCCAATGTTGGAAGATTTAACAATTCCGACTTTGGCTACCCTCAAAAAAAGATGGAGAGTATCCATGCATGCATTAGTGAGAAGGGCTAAAGACTTGGGAGTTATTAATAGTCAACAATATCGCAATATGCAAATTTATTTTTCAAAGAAAGGGTACACTAAAATAGAACCAATACAATTGCCAATTGAGCAACCTACAATTCTGAAAGAAACATTACGGTTATACAAAGATGAGCTTGGATATTCTGACCAAGATTTGATGAGTATAATGCATATAAATAAGAATGATTTTGCAGAATGGTTTGCACCACAACCTAAGATTATAAGGCTTCAACCGATTTTTAATAAAAGCATTTAGAAATAGCGTGTTCTTGGCTATATAATTCAAGAACAAAATATAGGAGATTATGCATATGGCAACAAATCCACCGTCCGGTGACGGACATCGTAATGGGGCAGTGAAGGGGCGTTCACAGACTTTCAATCCCAAGACAGAACAATGGGTAAAACGAGATTCCGAAACGGGTCGTTTTATGGATGTTAAGAAAGATGGTACGCCATTCAAAGGCGTAAGGAAAGAAAAATGATTATTGTTTAGTAGCGAAAGTGGGCGGGTTATCCCCACTTTCGCTTAAGTTTATACTTTCACTGCATTGGTTTTATCATCTTTTCTATGAATGCAGTTTCTTCATCGGTTAGATGATATTTGATATAGAGTTGTTGGTCTATTTCGGGTATTGTTCCACTCCAATTAATATCACTATAATTAGTAAAATCTTGAATTGGTACAAAAGCAAAGCATTCTTTTGTCACATTTACAGAAGTTATACCTTGCCGAAGAAGGAAACGAGCAAATTTTGTTAGAAGGTACTTTTTATAATTTGTAGCTTCTTCCAGTGTAGTAAAAACGGCTGTGTCAATGTAAGTTTCAGTATTAATTTCGGTAGGTGATAGTATTTGAGGCTCGGTTAATACCCGATATCCGTCACCTGGCTTAACACTCATTTCGCCATTGCTGGGAACAAAACGACCAACAATTATCTTAAACTGGTCTATATACTCAATACCTTTAGATATGTCTGTACGGTAAACTTTCGCCCATCCTTTGCTTGTAAGTATCTTCACATCACCATTGTCACCTCCTCGAAAATATGTTCTAAATCCAAATGGATTAATTGAAAGAACAAGACTGTTCAGATATGATGTGGATTTTGACGTAATTTTTTCAAGGATAGAAACAGCTGCATTTGAACGAATAAGTGTATTAAATTGATTTAAGTATCGGTTTACAGTAATATCTTTTAATGCATTATAATTTGTTACTCTACATGTACCGTTATAATTCGCATCCCATAAGAATGTACAAAGTCCGCCTGCGATGTCAACCGTAGGGAAAAGGTCTTTACTTAACTCGTAATCATGTAGTTGAGAAAGATGGGTGTCAGAAATCATATCAGAACGAAATTCATCCAAACCTCGGCCACCCGCATACCAACGTGCAGGCATAATCAAACTTATATAATCTGGATGTACCCGTTTTGCTATATTCATAAAGTATTGATATACGGGAACGGCTCCTCTATCAGTACCTCCATCCATAACCTGATACGGCGGATTACCAACTATCGCATTGAATTTCATATTGTCATCATCATTAGCTTTCCAGAACGAGCGTCCCTTAGCCATCTTCTCGATGAAGTTCTGGGGCTTGTTTTTGATTTGGTTGATTAAATCCTCGAAATAACGTGTGTTCACTTTGGCTTTTCGGAAGCCCACGAGCGTCCGCTTGGTGATGCTCTTCGCCATCGGCGTCTTGCACACCACGAAGATGTTCTCCGCCACGACCTTGTCCCATACCGCCTGTTGTTCCTCCAACGTGTCGGTAGAAATGGTGCTGTCTTTCAGCCGCGCCCGATAAATGTTGTAAGCCATATAAAGCGGATACAGACCGGACTTGGAGTTGATTTCCAATATTCGGGCATCGGAAGTGAATATCTCAGCCGTCACCTTACCGTGGTCAGTGAAACGCGGCTCGTCAAGGGTATTTTTGTATTCCTTGTCAAAGAAATTATAGCCTCCCAAGCAGTCGCCCAAGTGCATGTTCACCACGCGCCACGGCGTAAGCACCGTTTCCTTGTCAGGATTGCGGAAGGTACTGAAGATGTCCGTGATGCGCCCGATGCGTTCTTCCACGCTCAGCCTGTCCGCAGCCTTGGCCATCGCACGGATGCGCTTGCCCGCCGCACGGAAGATGTCCGGGTCGTAGTATTTCTTGAAAGCGTTGAACTTCTGCTTGCTCACCCCCTTGGGCATGAACTCCTCCCACGAACGCGGGTCTATCTTCTCGGCGAAGTTGTCAATGGTGATTTCCTCGTCCTCGTTGTCCAGCTCCGCGCCATAGATTAGCAGTGGCATGCGGATGGAAATGCCCCGGAGGATGGAAATGGCCGCCTCGCGGTTCTTCGTCTTCTTTTTCAGTTCCTCCAGCCTGCGCTTCTCTTCCTCGGTCAGCTCCTTCTTGGATTTCTTCTCCAGCTTCTCCTTCTCCTCGTATTCCTCGTTATCCAGCCCTTGGTTGTTGATGTCCACCTGATTGGTCTTGGGCATGGCCTTGGTCTGGCCGATAATTTTTTTCAGGTCATCAAACTCCTGCAACTCCACATCGCCCAGTTTCAACAGCTCGTCATTGTACAGGCTGTTGTCCTCGAAGCCGTTGCGCACCACACGCTCCACATAGACTTTCTTAAGCTGCTCCAGCATACGCGGCACATCGAACTTGTCCATCCGGGAGCCTTCGATGGATATGACCGGGCAGAAATTGAGGAAGTCGCCCATAATCTTGCGGTCGTTCTGTGAGGTCTTGCCCGCCTTGGCGGAAATCTTGGCGGTCTCTGCAAGCACACGCAACGTGCGGTCGGGCGCAAAATCGAACACATAGCATTGTTCCTTCACACGCCCGTTGATGTTGGCCGGAGTCTGCACCCGGAAAATGGTCTGCATATAGCTGGATGCCGCCGTATTGTAAGAGCCGGACAGCATGAACACCGCTGTCCACGCAGGGACGCTTACGCCCGTGGTCAAACGCCCGCAAGACAGGGTTATGGTGCGCGTCGCGTCCGGGTTCTTGCCGATGGCCTTGTTCACCGCTTCCAAGGCATCGCGGCTCTCCTCGTCCTCATCGCCGTCGCCCGCCACGTTGACAATGGCGAAATGCTGAAACACCGGATGCCGCTGCAACAATGCGCTAAGTGCCTTGGCCTCCTTCACCCCCGGAAGCATCCACAGCGTATGCCGGAAGATGCCCCGGTATTCCTCGTTGGCGAAAGGATAACAGCTGTCCTTGTCCTCCTTGGTCAGCAGATTGAGGAAAGCGGAAACATCCCGTTCGTGGATAAAGCCGCCATCCTCATTTACCCGGAAGAACTCACGGAAATTGAACGCCACGTCCTCATCGGCGAACTCACGGAGCAAACGTCCGAGGTCGTAGGTATAGATGTTCATGACGGGCAGTGCCGCATATGGATTCGGATCACCGAAATGCGTCTTGTCCCATTCTTGCTTGGCGCGTTGCTCCATCACGTAGTCCCAAGTATAAATCTCGTCCTCCTTGAAATCGTCCAACAGATTGAACGGCGTTCCGCTGAGCCGGAGCACCTTCGTGTCCTCCTTGCCCAGTTCCGCCATCACCGCCTTGCCCAGTTCCGTCTGCGTGCCCTCATGCGCCTCGTCCACGATAATCAAATTCCAAGGTGTGGCAAATACTTCATCGTTCTTGTCGAAGTTGCCGCCCACCAGTTCAGAGCCACGCAAGTCCTGCATAGAAGCGAAATAAACGTAATGCAGGCCGTCAGCCCTTGTCCGCTGTTCAAGGCTTTCGTGGCTGTCCCCGTTGTTCTTTGAGCCGTAGGCGAAATCGCTGCGGTCGTAGAATATCTTGCCGAAATCCTCGAACCATCCACTGTCCACTACGGGGCGATGGGTCAGAATCAGCGTCCGCCGGAAATCCATGTCCTTGACCACTTGCAAGGCAGACAAGGTCTTGCCGAAACGCATCTTGGCATTCCACAGCATCTGGTTGCCTTTCTTGAACTGGCGTTTGGTCTTATCGATGGCTTCCCGCTGTTCGGGACGGAAGATGATAGGGCTTCGTCCATGCGCCACTTCTCCCGGCAACAAGGATTCCTTGCCCTCCTTGACGGCTGCGATGGCTCGTTTCACGACATCCAAGTTGGTGATGAACCATTCGTTGGCTCCGTTCACCTTGTCAAACACTTTCTTCTTCACGCCGGAACGCTCCAATACGGCATGGACTTCCTTGTCATTGAACGATTGTAAACCGCCCCGGTTGTAGAGAGCCAATTCGGTGTAGAGCAACTCATAACGGATACCTGCC
>UMJL01037215.1_pt1 | contig 17895 bp, 21 predicted proteins | sample 1966071 | NCBI WGS metagenome assembly UMJL01 (sample SAMEA4836148, study PRJEB28245) | human gut metagenome | biome: gut microbiome; material: fecal sample | place: Denmark | collected 2008
TCCTCCCAACATTTGCCTAAATTATAGTACAATCACGTATAAAAATCTTTGTCTTATATTTTTCTTAATTTGTACAATCCACACTTTTCTTTTGCTTTTTTCTTCTGCCTCTTATATAATGGAAGAAAAACAGGGATACAGCGCTCTTGCGAAACAAAAAACAAGGGCCTGGGGAGGCAGGTTTATGGCATATTACGGTGTGGATCTGAAAAATTCCATTTCTATCAAACGGATCTACAGCATTCATTACTTTGAATATATGAGCAATTTCTCCTTTGCGGGAGAAAGCCATGACTTCTGGGAATTTATCTTCGTGGACAAAGGCCAGGTGGGCGTCACCGCCGGAGACGCCTTCACCATTCTCAAGAAAGGCGAGATCCTCTTCCATGAGCCCGGCGAATTCCACAATGTAAAAGCAGTAGAAGGGATCGCCCCCAACCTGGTGGTCATCTCTTTCGACTGCCATTGCGAAGCTATGGAATTCTTCCGGAAACGTCTGTTCAAGGCAGACAGCACAGAGCGGAATCTTCTGGCCAACATTATCATGGAGGCCCGGCATTGTTTTGCCTGCCGCCTGGACGACCCCTATCTCCAGAACATGCCCCAGAAAGAGCCAGATCTCTTCGGCAGTGAACAGCTGATACTCCTCTATCTGGAACAATTCCTGATCCATCTCACCAGGCGGTACCTCCAGCCCTCTCTCTCCCCCAGAGAGATCACCTCCGACAGTGCCTCAACCAAATCCACCCGGGAGAAAAGCGACACTGAGATTTTCAACCGGGTCACAGACTATCTGGAGGCAAATTTAAGCAGCCACGTCACCATCGAACAGATCTGCAGGGACAACCTGATCGGGCGCTCCCAGCTCCAGAAACTGTTCCAGAAGAAAACTTCCCTCGGGATCATAGAATATTTCTCCCACATGAAGATCAACGCGGCCAAAGAAATGATCCGCACCGGCCGGATGAATTTCACCCAGATCTCCGAGACCCTGGGCTATACCTCCATCCACTACTTTTCCCGGCAATTCAAAAAAGTAACCGGCATGACCCCTTCCGAATATTCATCCTCCATCAAAGCTATGGCAGACGGAAGTTTCTAGTTGGTCAAGTCAAACAATTCCAGATCGTCCGGCACATACAGGTTCCCGTGATAGTACTGCCGGCCTTCTTCTACATAAAGCTTCTTCCGTTCTTTCCCGTGGGTCTCCTCGGTATGATACAGGAGCAGATTGGGAATCCCAAAGCTCTCTGCCAGCTCACAGGCCTCCTTCACGGTGCTGTGATGCTTCTCGTAGGGCTTGAACCGCTCCGCTTCGCTGTACAGGCAGAAAGCTTCGTGCAGGAGCCAGTCGCTCCCTTCCACGTAAGCACGCTCTTCCTCCCGGTAGGGCTCGTCCCCCACGCAGGTCAGCTTCTTCCCGTCAGGCAGCCTCATGGTGAAACCAAACTGCTTCGCCTTGGTGGATGCGATGTCGAAAAATGTCGTATCACATCCCAGGATCTCCCGGCTCTCTCCAGATTCCACCACTTCAAATATAATGCGCTCACCAAAATTGCGGCACACTTTCTTCTGAATAGCCATCTCGGCGATAGCCCGGATCTTCTCCGCCAACTCTTTATGGCAGTAAATATGCAGTTCCCCCTGATATTCTCCCCGGTTTATCTTCTGTCCGATCATACGGATCAGCCAGATCACTCCCAGGATGTGATCCACATGCTCATGGGTCACAAACAGATCGTGGATGTCTTCCATCCGGACCCCCACATCCTTCAGGATCTTCAGGATCCGGTTGCCGCCTCCGGCATCCACCAGGAAATGGGCGGGCCCCTCCGGGGTCTCTTTGGTCAGCAGGAAACAGGTATTGTAGTAATCGGTTACATTGGCGTTGCCGGTTCCAAGCATGGTCAATCGCATAAGGCGTTCTCCTTTCTCTCCACATTTGAAAATACAGCATTTTCAACAGCTTTGCAAGAAAAACAGGCATGTACATCTTATTGCTGTTCATGCCTATTATAGTTTTTGATTAAATCCACTTCAAAAGACATCGCTTAGCCAATCCCTTTACCTTATAAGCATCAATATCTCCAGACAATATCCTTTTTGCAAAAGCAACGCTTTCTTCCCAGCTTTGATATAACGCAATATCTTTCTTTTTCGCTTCGACAATTTGATTTTCTAGTTCTGCTTCCTGCAATCTTCTTCACACTCATAACAATGTGTCAGCCCTTTTGCAATTGAACATTTTTTGTTCTCACAAGAATCATTATCCGGGAAGCCGTTTGAACCACATCCATCACAATCTGGAGTCTCTGTGCATAAACAGCATGCAAGGCCACATCTGACAATTCCCAATTCCCGTTTCATAAAGTCTCTCCTCAACTGGTGTTTATCGCTTAATATATTCCATTATTGGTTCAATGTACTTTTTGTCAGTCCAGTCGCAGTTGTTATCCCCGGCTTCCATTAATGCCTTTTCCCATATTTCATAATCAGATGGATCTTTCTTTGCAACGGCTTTTCTAAGCAAATTGCACAAAGTTCTATCTTTGAAAGACATTGCGTCCATATCCCATGCGCCACGACAGTAAAAGACTGGAATATCAGATAAATTATCTTTTATGTTATGCTTTTTGATTTGTAGAAATGCATTTTCTTCATATGGAGATGCACCACAACAAAACACAATAACTTTTTTGTCCGCCAATTTATTGATATTCTTTTTTAGGAAAGACAAACCAGCAATACCGGAAGCATATATTCCTCCGCCTAAAATAATAACGTCATATGCAATAATTTCATTAATATCAGCTTTTTTTGTTTCTATACACTGAAACCCGGTTTCCTCAGACAACCATTCAGCGTATCTTTTTGTAGCACCATATTTTGATTGATATAGGATTACTCCGTTCATAAATTGATCTCCTCAAATTCACATTTGTTGGTTACATTATAGTTTTATATATCAAAATATTCAATTTAAATCCATGCCAAATTTCTACTAACATGTACCTCATTTCTTTCAGCTTGATTATAACAGATTTTTAAAGAGCAAGATCCACCCCGGTAATACCCAAACAGAAAATCTGTTATTTGTATTTCACATGGCAGCACTCTTGCCGGGAACTCTGCCTTCCCATACCTGCATATATCCGGCTTGTGATTGAAATCCTCGCAATGATCCAAACGGCTGAATAGATCATCCAACTGGACCCTGAGTTTATTGAGACAATATTTCTATCGCCTGTCTCCTTTGAGCCTAAAAAAGCCCATCGCGATGGCACAAAATGAAGGCTGTGAGCAATATTTTTATTCTACTCCCGTTTCATATTTCTTGATCTTTCTCATCAATCCTCTGTACATGGGATCCCTTAACAGATATATCATGTCACGGCTGATGGGATATTCTGACATAAACTCCGGATTCTCCGCAAAGAATTTTTCCTGTTCCTCATCCGTCAGATGGATCGTGTACTCCTCGTAGAAGTCCATATCATCGCCCAGTATGAACTTTTCAAATCTTTCCTGTTGTTCTTTTGTCCATTTCATTTCTCTAATATTGAGAACAAACCGTTGAATACTACAACGCTGAATGATCTCTGCCGTATTCTGGATTGTGATATTCAGGAGATTTGCAGATATATTCCAAGTGATGCAGACCAGTCATTATAAAACTTAACTCTTAAATCAAAAATGCCCTGACAGATCTTTTCTTTTACAGATCCACCAGGGTATTTCTAGTATTTAAAAATATAGTGTTGCTTTACTCCATTCTTCTTTGTTATTCTTTACACCACGCTTATTCCATACACCAATTTTTACACCATTTTCCTAAAAAATCCCAAGATCTTTTAAGACCCTGCAAGACTTTCCTGGATACAGAAAAAAGCCCTTAAACACCGGATTCCCGGTACTTAAAGGCTTTTCTTCATTCACTCATATCTGACTAAATCAATTAGTCCTGTACATAGGGCATCAGAGCGATGTGACGGGCTCTTTTGATGGCAACCGTAAGCGCTCTCTGATGTTTTGCGCAGTTTCCAGTAATTCTCCTTGGAAGGATCTTTCCTCTCTCAGAGATATACTTTCTCAGCTTTGCTACATCTTTGTAATCGATCTCGTTGTTCTCTTTTCCACAGAACACGCAAACTTTTTTTCTTCTGCGTCCGCCGCCTCTTCTCTTGAAGCCGCCTTCCGGACGATTCGCTTTATCAAAAGCCATTTTTGCTTACCTCCTTTTAATGAAAGTGTCTAATGCTTAATTAAACGGTAATTCTTCATCAATTCCATCTGGAATATTCATGAACCCGTCCCCGGCATCCGCCGCTGGCGCCGGAGCAGGCGCGGGCGCTGACTGGTACTGTCCGGCGTGGGAATCGCTGGCGGATTTGCTTTCGGCAAACTCCTGCTCCTCCACAACCACCTCTGTGGTATACACCTTCACACCGTCCCGGTTGGTGTAGCTTCCGGTCTGGATCCGGCCGCTGACTACCACCTTCAAACCCTGACGGTAATACCGCTCCACATGCTCTGCCTGTCTTCCGAATGCCACGCAGTTGATAAAATCCGCGGTAGCCTCGCCGTCCCGCTTGAATCTGCGGTCCACAGCCAGCGTGTATCTTGCGATCGCCAGGGGATTGTCTCCCTGAGAATATCTCACTTCCGGGTCTCTGGTCAGTCGTCCCATCAAAATTACTTTATTCATATACTTACCTCTTCTTCCCGCTTATGCTTCCTGTCTAACGCATAAATATCTGATCACGTTGTCCATGATACGGATTCTCTGCTCGATCTCGTCTGGAACATCGCTCTCAGCTTCGAAGTGGATGAAATAGTAGTATGCTTCTTTCATCTTCTGAATTTCGTAAGCAAGTTTTTTCTTACCCCATTCATCGACGTCAGAGATCTGGCCTCCAAAACGCTCAACCAGCGCTTTTACTTTCTCGATCACCTGAGCTCTTTCGTCATCTTCGATTTTTGCACTGACAACAACAGCTAATTCGTATTTGTTCATGTCGCCTTTGCACCTCCTTCTGGTCTTTTGGCCCCCGTCTCTTATCCGCGGGAGCAAGGATTTCCGCACATTTTCTGCGCAGATTTATTGTATCACGGTTTTACATGATACCATAAAAGGCGGCCTGTTTCAAGCTTTTTTCTTCAAATCTCTGGTGTTTTTTTCCACCAGTTTCCGGCTGATCATGATCTGATGTCCGCAGCCTGCGCATTTGAGCCGGAAATCCGCTCCCACCCGCAGGATCTCCCACTCCTTGCTGCCGCAGGGATGGGGCTTTTTCAGGGTCACGATATCGCCAACTTCATATTGATATGCCATCTCTTTTTAATCCTCCAGCACAACTTCCTTTTCCTTCACGCCCTGCACGATGATCCGGTGATCGTCGCTGGCGCTGGTACAGGTAGATAAGGTCACAATGGTATCCTCTGTCGTCACCTCCACGCCGGTATCATAAGCGGAAACCTCTTTTGTCATATTTAAAAACTCCTGATACGCACCGTCGTCCGCAAAGGACGTAAGATAAACGTCAGATGTGGCATCTACCACCGCATAGGAATAGATCTGGCAGGTGATCTCTTTTCCATCCGGCGTATAGATGTAAAAATAGGGGTTCTCCTCCCAGAAGGATTTCTCCTCATAATCCTGCAGATGCCGGAACATGGATCCGTCCTTCATCCGGTGTCCATAGATGATGGAATTCCGGTCAGAGAAATCCGCCTTATTGTCCACATTCAGGAAAATAGTCCCCAGGGTATTTTCATTGGCGGAAAAAGTCTGGTGCAGATACTTGTCGTTATCCTGCCCCTGCACAATGGGATAGTTGATCTGAGACGGCTCCGGGTAAAACCGGATCCAGCCGACAGTGTCCGGGTTCACTTCCAGAAGAGCGTTAAAATCTACCCGGAATCCTTCTTTCTCCTCCGGATTTGTCACTGCCAGGTCCCGCACCTTCTCATACTCGCTCCGGCCATCCAGATAGCCTTTTCCGATCTTAAAGAGCTGGAAGCCGGACACGCAGAATACAACCACGGCGATCACCAGGATAATATTGGAAATGATTCCCGCTTTTTTCCTGCTTCTCCGGCCTCTGTGATGCCGTCTTCTTGTATGGTTCTCACTCATCTTTTTCTGATTCCTTTTATTTCTGTTCCATGATCTCTACAATGGTCTTCTCCGTCTGCACCATGCCCGGGGATGCGATCAGCCCCATGTTGCGCATGGTGTCTTCCGGCGTTTTTCCGTTGATGCCGTGAATCTCTTCAATGCAGACGCCCTCCATGGCAAGGTCTACGGACCGGAAAGCCGCATCTACCGCCACGATCCCCTTCATGGCACAACCATGGTTGCCGCCGTCACAGATCATACCGGTAATACCGCTGGCCATATTCTGGATCACCATGGCAAGCTCCTTCTCTCCGGCGCCCCGCATGTAGGCAAGCCCGCAGGCCATTCCCGTACCGGCGGCGATCCCGCAGCCGCAGAAAGCGGACAGTTTCCCGGAGTATTCCTTGATATACATGGTGATCAGATAGCTGAGGGCCGTGGCCCGCAGCAGAAGATCGTCGTCCACCACCTCATAATTTACCTCATAAAAGGCAAACAGGGGCATGGTGGCGATGATCCCATGAGATCCGCTGCCGGTAATGCTCATGGCCGGCCGGCCAAGCCCCAGCACCCGGGCCTCGATGGCTCCGTTGCACAGAAGCTGTGCCGTTTTCCGGGCGTCCTCGGAGATGATATGGTGATCATTTTCCCGCAGAAGCTGTTCCGCGATCACAGCGCGCCCAGAGTGGATCCCTTCTTCCAGAAGATCCATATTCATGGAAAATGCCTCCCGGATAAAGCTGATCTCCGACTCCGGCACATTTCTTACATACTCCAGGATCTCATGGAAGGAGTAGCGGTGGATCACAGGGATCTCTTCCTTCTCCTGCCCGCCTTCCGTCTCTTCTGCCGCCTGCTCTTCCCGGAAAATCTCTTTCCCGTCCTTACAGATCCTTACGATATGGGTATGGCTGTCCCGGATCTCCACCGTGCAGGTCTCTGTGGCTGTCTTTACGGTAGCGTCAATGGAAATTCGGGAGTCCACCTGGCTCATCCAGGCTTTCACCCTGCCTTCTTCCACCAGTCTGGCTACCTTCTCATCATCCTTGGGCGTAATATCCGCCAGGGATTCCAGGCCTTTCTCCGCCTTTGCCGCCACCGCTCCAAGGGCCGCGGCGTAGAGGTTGCCGTAACGGCTGGAATTGGGAATGCCGCAGGTAAAGGCATTCTTGTACATTCCAGAATTCAGCGCCACCTCGATGGTCTCTATCTCCTCCGGCCGCTCCAGATGTTCTCTGGCCGTGGCCACCGCGAAAGCGATAGCTCCGGGCTCGGTCACCCCAAGGGCCGGCTTCATATCCTCCCGGATGAGTTTTGTCAGTTCCTGCATATCGATCACCTCCATATTCCCTCTTTCACTGCCTTCCATTATAACAGACCGGCCGCCCCGGAACCAGTCTTTTATCGGAATCCATCCGGTAATTATTTTATAGATTTTTAATCGGCAGTTTATTGACTTTATCTTCCAGAGGGCTATCATAAGTTTTATAACCACACCGGCAGAGGCCTGCGGGCAGGCTGTGCCGGTATTTTCAAACAGGAGGGATTTGTTTTGAGAGAAAAATTTATGCGGTTCATGCAGGGAAGATACGGGATGGATCACCTGGGACGGTCCGTTGTGGGCGCGGCGATCCTGGCCTTTGTGCTGAGTTTCTTTTTTGAAAACGCGATCTTCCCCCTTCTGGCCTGGGCAGGGATCATCTATGCCTATTTCCGTATGTTTTCCCGGAATATCTATAAACGCTCCGCGGAAAATCAGGCCTTTCTGGCCAGGACATATAAGCTGCGCTGCTTTTTCGCCCGGCAGAAAAACCTGCTGGCCCAGCGGAAGACCCATCACATTTACAAATGCCCCACCTGTAAGCAGAAGATCCGCGTCCCCAGAGGGAAGGGGCGCATTGAGATCCGCTGCCCCAAATGTAACACCCGGTTTATCAAAAACAGTTAGCAGGGAGTCTGATCACCATGTTTGGATATATCGCCATCAACAAGGCAGAGATGAAATTCAAAGATTTTGACGTCTATCACTCCTACTACTGCGGCCTGTGCAAGCGGCTGAAGGAGCGCTACGGACGGCGGGGACAGATGACCCTGTCCTACGACATGACATTTCTCATCCTTCTGCTCACCGGCCTCTACGAGCCGGAGACCCGGGTGGAGACGGTAAACTGCATCGCCCATCCCCTGGAGAAGCATACCGCCCGGACCAATGAATTTACCGACTATGCGGCGGCGGTAAACCTCCTTCTTACTTATTACAAGCTGATAGACGACTGGAAGGACGAGAAGAAGAAAAAGAGCCTGGCCGCGGCCCGGGCTCTTCGCCCCAAAGTACGGGAGATCCAGAAGATGTATCCTGCCAAGGCAAGGTGCATCGCCTCCAACCTGGACAAACTTACCGCCCTGGAACGCGCCGGGGAAGAAAGCCTGGACAGAATGGCTGGACTATTTGGGGAGATTATGGCAGAATTATTTACATATCGCAAAGACGAGTGGGCGGATTCCCTCTGGAAGATGGGATTTTTCCTGGGGAAATTCATTTACCTCATGGACGCCTACGAGGATGTGGAAGAGGATCTAAAGACCGGAAGCTATAATCCGCTGAAGAAAGCTTTTCAGGAAAATCCCGGCTTCGCGGAAGACTGCAGGAAGCTTCTGACCCTGATGATGGCCGAGTGTTCCCGCAAGTTCGAGACCCTTCCCATCCTTCTTCACGCCGACATCCTGCGCAACATCCTGTATTCCGGGGTGTGGTGCCGCTATACAGCGGTCACGGCCAAACGGCTGGAACGAAAAGAAAAATCTTTGCAGAAATCTGATACAGGAGACATGAATCATGACTGATCCATACCGCATCCTGGGGGTGCCACCAAGCGCTTCCGATGACGAGGTCAAGAAAGCCTATCGGAACTTAAGCCGCAAATATCACCCGGATGCCAATATCAACAATCCCAACAAAGACCAGGCGGAAGCCCGCTTCAAGGAGGTCCAGCAGGCCTACCAGCAGATCATGCATGAGCGGGAGTACGGCTCTTCCGGAAGCGGAGGCGGCTCCGGTTACGATTACGGCCCCTTCGGGGATTACGGTCCCTTCCGTGGTTTCGCCGGACAGTACCGCCAGAGCGGCGGCAGTTCCGCCCAGACGGAAGATGAGCTTCATATGCAGGCCGCGGCCAACTTCATCAACAGCGGCCACTATCAGGAGGCCTTAAATCTCCTGAACGGCATCAAGACCCGGAACGCCCAGTGGTATTTCTACAGCGCCGCGGCCAATTCCGGGGTAGGCAACAACGTGATCGCGTTGCAGTACGCCCAGGAGGCGCTGCGCCGGGATCCCGGCAACCTGCAGTATCAGATGCTGGTCCGCCAGCTGGAGAGCGGCGGCATGTGGTACGAGCAGCGCCAGGGCCCCTATCAGACCACATTTTCCGACGGGAGCAGCTGGTGCATGAAGCTTTGCATCGCCAACATCGTCTGCAACCTGTGCTGCGGCGGCGGACTGTGCTGCGGCAACCCCTACGGGGGAAGATACATATAGAAATCTTTCATTGAGGAGGTTCATCTATGTTAGAATATCTGGTACTCTATGACAGCGAATCCGGCAACACCAAGAAGATTGCGGCAGCCATCTTCTCCCGGCTTCCCGGCAATTCCAAAGATCTGATCGACATCAACACAGACAAGACCATTCCCGAGGCCCGGGTTTATTTCATCGGCTTCTGCGTCCACCGGGGCACCTGCAGCCTCAGGGTCAGCGATTTCCTGGGAGACTTAAGCGGCAAGGCCATCGCCCTTTTTGGCACCTGCGGCATGGGCGATTCCCCGGAATACTATAAGCGGATCGAACAGAGCGTCAGCGCCTGGATCGAAAGCGACAATCAATACCTGGGCGCCTTCATCTGCCAGGGCCGGATGCCCCAGAAGGTGCGGCAGAAATACGAGGCCATGCGCAATGAAGAAAACGCGAAACAGATGGATTATTTCATCCGCAATTTCGACCAGGCGCTGCCCCATCCTGACAGCCTGGACGAAGAGCACGCCCGCGTATTCGTAGACAATATCCTTAAAAAAATTTAATTGGGGACGTGGTATTTTTAAAAATACCACGTCCCAGATTGAAAATACCCTGTCCCTTTTTAGGATTTCCCCCGGTATTCCGAGAGAGCAAGTCCTGCCAGTGTAAGCAGGATCCCTGCCCATCCCGGCCCGGAGATCTTCTCATGAAGCACCAGTACAGAAGTGATCACTGTGACCACAGGGATCAGATAGATGTATACGCTTGTCTTAACCGCCCCCAGAACTTTCACGGCAAAATTCCATGTCACAAAGCAGATCGCGGAGGCCCCTACGCCCAGGAACAGAATATTCAGCACATTTTCCGGCTCTGAAAACCGGGCAACATCAACCCGGAAATCCAGGAAGAAAAGGGTGGGCAGCATAAATGCGATCCCATAGGCAAATACCTGCCTGGTCGTCTGAACGGTAGTGTAACCAAAACCGCTGATCTTGCGCGTCAATACGGAATAACATCCCCACATCACCGCCGCTCCCAGCGACAGAAGATCGCCTACCGGATTGACCTGCACCGGCGACCCCCAGAAGCTGATCAGCCCGATTCCTGCCATCGCCGCCGCAAAACCCACGAAAAAGCGGCCCTTCAACGGTTCCTTATCTCCAAAAAAACGGGTGAAAAGCGCTGTGAAAAACGGCGATACCGAGACGATCACTCCCACATTGGAGGCAAGGGTAAAGGTAAGCGCAATGTTTTCCAGAAGATAATAAAGACAGACGCCGCAAAGCCCCGCCGCGGCGAAAGTAAGCTCCTGGCGCCGGTCTGTTCCCTGCATCCGATGAGGATAAACCAACAGCAACGCCCCAAAGCCAAGTACAAACCGGAGCAGCAAAATCTCCACCGGCTCAAAATCTGCCAGCAGGATCTTCGTAGAGATAAAAGTGATCCCCCACACCACCACCGTAAATATAGCTGCCAGATGGCCTGCCCCCTGTCTTCGCTCCATTCTCGTTCTTCCTCTCTTTCCTCTTGATGTCCATATTTCTCTTATGTAAATTTCCCACGATCTCTATTGTATCACGTTGTCCGCAGATTTGTTGGACAAATTTTTATTATTGACATATGTCATAAATGGGGTTAAACTTTCAATTGGGGACGTGGTATTTTTAAAAATACCACGTCCCAGATTGAAAATACCCTGTCCCTTTTTGAATCTGGAGGTGATTTTTTGCCAAGACCACGAAAATGCAGAAGGGTCTGCTCTCTGCCCCGCATATGCGAATTTTCGCCTGTTTCAGACAGCTTCACCCACAATCCGGTGATTTTGACTGTTGACGAATATGAAACGATCCGGCTGATCGACAAGGAAGGCGCTTCTCAGGAAGAATGCAGCGCTTACATGGGGGTGGCACGGACCACTGTCCAGCAGATCTACGCTTCTGCCCGGCAGAAGATCGCTTTGGCCCTGGTGGACGGCTGCCCTCTGAAGATCGAAGGCGGAGACTACCGTCTCTGCGACGGCACAGGAAAAAACAGCCGTTGCAGCGGCTGTCATCGGCACAGACAATATCGGGAAAATTTTTATCAGGAGGTAAAAGATATGAAAATTGCAGTAACTTATGAAAACGGAGAAGTGTTCCAGCATTTTGGACACACAGAACAGTTTAAGATCTATACCGTCGAGGATCAGAAGATCGCAGACTCCACGATCGTGGATACCAACGGAAGCGGCCACGGCGCATTAGCGGGGTTTCTGGCGGAACACGGTGTTAACACCCTGATCTGCGGCGGCATCGGCGGGGGCGCGCGCACAGCCCTTTCCGAAGCAGGCATTCAGCTTTACCCCGGTGTCTCCGGTTCTGCTGATCAGGCAGTAGAAGCACTTCTTCAGGGAACCCTTATCTTTGATCCGGACACCACCTGCAATCACCACGGCGAGCATCATCACGGGGATCATGAACATTCTTGCGGAAGCCACGGATGCGGGGAACATTCCTGCGGACATTAATTGGGGACAGGGTTTTTTCAATCTGGGACGTGGTATTTTTGAAAATACCACGTCCCCAACTTTACAACTTTATATCCAATACATGATCGTACTCCCTCCCCGCCATCTCTTCTGCCGCCGGATCTGTGGTCACATCCACTTCTTCCGCCCACAGGAAATACCGGAACACATATCTCACTTCCCCGCTGGAGACCTGTCCTTCTTCATCGGCAGCAATAATAAGATAGCTGGCAGGATCTGTCCTTCCTCCTTCATACCACCGGTCTCCTGCCAGCGCTTCCGCCCTCCCCGGCAGGGACTCTTCATACCGATCCCGGATGGCGATCAGCCCGTTATACTCGGAATACAGGAAATTGATCCCCAGCAGGAAGGTCCCCAGTACCGCGTACTGATACCGGCGCTTGGACGCCGGGGAGACGTACGCCCGGTAAGCTCCCCGCAGATCGATGTCCACCGTAAAGGAGCCTTCCAGATCCGCCACTGCCTGCAGCAGCAGGATCCCGGCATACAAGGTCATCCCGCTGCAGGCGTAGCGCTCAAACCCGGCCAGACGCAGAGCTTCTTCCTCCGGCATAAGATAGAGATACATCCCCAGCATTCCCCCATAATAAACTGCCAGCAAAAGAAGATCCCAGACCAGCGCCCAGGGAAGCCCCCACCCGCGCTTCCCGGTAACCGCGGCGTACACAGACGCCCCAAGGGCCAGCAGGGTACACAGGACAAATGCCTGAAACGCCCGGTCCCGGGAATCTGTCGCCGCCTTCCAGAAGCGTTCCCGGATCTGCGGCCACAGCTCTTCCCCCGCAGGATCACCTCCCTCCTCCAGCTCTTTCCCTTCTTCCCCTGGACGGTCTTCTCCCTCAAAATGGAACTTCCCCTCAAATCCGGCAAGCCCGGTTCTCACATGGTACTGCCACACAAGGGCAGGCCCCGCCGTCCCGGCTGCCAGAACAACTGCAAGGAGAAACGCCTCCATGCGTCCGGCAGCGCCAGCCTTCCATCCATTTCTCATCAGCCGCCAGAGGGCATAGATCCCCGCCGCCCCGGCAAAAAAGAGGCCGGTATCCTTCACGATCCCTGTAAATCCCAGAAGCAGGATCTGTCCCGCACAAAGCCGGAGATTATTCTCCTCCCGCCGGGAGTAAGCCATGGACGAAAGGGCAAGAAGAGGCAGCAGAAAATCCACCAGCAGGTTGTTGATCCGCACCGTCAGGTTCAGATAAGAAAGCAGGGACAGCCCCATACCAAGGAAGGAATAAAGGAGAAATCTCCGCCTCTCCCGCACCATTCCAAACACCGCCAGGAAGCAGGCCAGGAGAAGACTGTTCTGGGCCAGCAGCATCTGCCCCTGGGAATGGCCCATATACCGACAAATGTAAGCGACAAAAAGACTGCTGCCCGGCGGATAATCCCGGAAGGGAAGAAGGGTAGTCTCCGCCCCCGGCAGTTCCTCCGCGAGAAGCAGATATTTCACCGACAGCGCCCAGTGGGAGAAATTATCGTAGTGGGTCAGCCTAAGCCCCAGGGACAGAAAAGCAAACGCTGCCATCCCCGCAGTTACGCACACCCCCTGAAATGTCCACCCAGGAAGGGAAACCTTCCCCCGGACAAGGCAGGCCACATAGTACACAAAACCAGGAAGTCCGCCTGCCAGGAGCCCGTCACAGACAGCTGGGAAATGCCCTCCAAGGGCTCCCACAAAAAGCACAAGGCCCGCGCCGCAGGCCCAGAGCACCGGGGCGAACCAGAAGGCCAGTTTCCCCACCCTGCACAGGACAAAAAGATAGCCCCACACCGACAGAAGCAAAAGAACACTTCCCACTTTTGTCACCCCTTTCTCTTCCACCGCGCCAGAACATTCTGGCGGATCTCATCATAGACGGTCATCCAGGGATCCAGTTCCCGGGGCAGGGAATGCTCCCTGTCATGGATGATCTGCAGCCAGTGTCGGCGGCTTTTCTCGTCCGCCGACTCCACCGTCGCCGTGACCTTTCCCTTTCCCGCATATACGCATACCGCCTTCAGGCTTGCCTGGTAGTGCGTCGTAGTCACCGTGACCTCAAACCGGTCCCCCGGTTTTGGCAACCCCCTGGCCTCTCCCTCTTTGCCTGCGATCAGAAGGGCGATCCCCTCCTCCGAGACATCCAGAGTCTCCCCTTCCAGGGCCCTTCCTTCCACCACAAGGCGCGCCTGCTCCCTGGCGCCGATCCGGTCCGAGATCCTCCGGGACTCCCGCCCCAGCATGAAGAACACGGCATAGACAAGGGCCGTCAGGTTATATCCCAGCCAGAAGAGGATCACGCTGCTGTAGAGAAGCGCCAGGCCGTATTTCCCCCTGGCAAACCGGAAGATGGCCGCCACTGTCAGAAGGATCAGGATCCCGTGGGGGATAAGATAAGGGAAGGTGGCCGTCTTCTCCCGCCGCCGCTTCTTGTCCGTCACCAGAAATCTTTTCTCATGGATCCCCAGTGATTCCGCCAGCACCGGAAACACCAGGTAAGGCGCCAGGATGGTGTCAATGATCTGGCTCCACCGGGCGCAGCGGATATTGGTGCTCAGATACTCCATGGCCCGGCGGGAAAGAAGATGGGCAGGCAGCCAGATACATGTCATGCCGCTCTTTTAACACGGTACTCTGATAAGCCCCGTTGATCTCCATGGCCAGGGCCTCGCCTAAGGGCAGGCCTTCAAGATAATCCAGCAGTTCCCTCCCTTCCTGCAGAGTGCGGATCTTAATGTCCTGCCGGTTGTTTTCCGTGATCCCGATGACCAGCCCCCGGGCCTTCCCGGCTGCAAAGATACTGGTATCACATTCCGTGGTAGCCTGTCTGAGAACCTCCTGCACCCGCTGGGCGCCGCTTGACAGCCCCAGTTGCTCCATATCCCCGTCCAGGCGAACCGCCGCGAACCGGGGCGATTCCACCGGCACCGCCACATAGAAATAGGCCGGCTGCTCCCAGAAGTCCGGCTCATCCACCTGCACCACAGTTCCCTTATCCCCGGGCGACGTCAAAAGCCCGACCATCACCTGCTCTTCCTCCCGGGTTCCCACCAGTTCTTCCTCGGTGCTGACCAGGATCTTCCCGTCCGTGCCCAGCAAAGAGACGGCCCCCACGCCCAGCAGTTCCCGAAAGGCTTCCAGAGCTGAAGGCTCTGCCGCCTTTGGATCATTTTCCAGAATATACGCTGTCTCCCGGGCGTGGGTTACATACTCCTCCCCCAGCCGCTCTACCGTTTCCTCATATTCCCGGGTGGCCTCCTCCAGGTTGTGGTCCACACTTTCCAGAAGCTGGCTTAAATACTCTTCATTTTCTTTCCGTCCCCGCAGGTATAAAAGAACGCCAAAGATCAGGACAAACAGAAGGGCTGACACAAGATAAAGGAGCGCCAGGCGCCGGTACAGCCTTCTCATACTTCTCCCTTCCCGGTTTCCCGCGCCTGAAAGGGCAGCTTCCTTCCCTCTTTCTGACAGGCGAAGTAAGTCTCCTTTTCCAGGGGCCTGGAGAAATAATATCCCTGGCCCAGCCTGCACCCGTGCCCCAGGAGAAACTCCATCTGCTCCCTGGTCTCCACCCCTTCTGCCACCACCTTCATCCCCAGGCTTTTGGCCAGGCTGATGGTAGACTTAAGGATAGTCTCAGATTTCTTTGCTCCGATCCGGCTGACAAAATACCGGTCCAGCTTCAGGATGTCAAAGGGGATCTGATGGAGCAGCTTCAGGGTGGAATTCCCGGTTCCGTAATCATCCATGGCGATCTGGAATCCCTGCTCCTGCAGCCTTCTGGCAAAATCCAGCATTTCCCCGGAGCCATCCGGACTGGGGGCGGTCTCTGTCAGCTCAAACCAGAGCCGGTCCACCATTTCCCCACTGCAATGCCCGGCGTGGAACTGGGACAGGTTGACCGACACCCAGCCAGGGTCGATCCCCCCTTCCCGGGCTTCCCGGATATCCTCGCAGACCATGCGCAGCACCTCACAGTCCAGAAGGGGCATCAGGCCGTTCTCCTCCAGCGCAGGGATGAACCGGCCGGGGAGGATCAGCCCCTTCCCCGGCCTTTGCCAGCGCACCAGCGCCTCCGCGCCCACGATCTTACCTGTCTCCATATCCACCTGGGGCTGATACCAGACACAAAACTCCCGGTTGTCAAGAGCCGCCGCCAGAAGCTCCTTTTCCCCTTGCGAGGCCTTTCTTCCCATGCCGTCCACTCTCCCGTCTTTTCTGATTAGAATGGCCGGGGAGAGTAGATTTTATACCTGTTTCCGAAATGAAAAAACCCGGGAACGTAACGTTCTCGGGTTTCCTTAAGAGGCGCAGACCGGATTTGAACCGGTGAATCAGGGTGTTGCAGACCCATGCCTTACCACTTGGCTACTGCGCCTTATCGGGCACTCGTTTATTATAACAAATGCCCGCTGTGAAGTCAACATTTTAAAAACCTAATTCTTCATTTACCAGGATCACCTTGATCCGCCCCGGCCGCTTGGAATACCGGGTTACCAGGAACTGGCAGCAGATGGTGTCCGGGATCTTACAGTCGAAACAGGCTCCCGTCTTGCTGCAGGGCGTTGACAGCCCAAACCGCTGGGCGTTGATGGGCGCCGCCTCGTTCCGCGCCCTGGACATGGCGCTTTCCACATCCCTTGCCACCTTGTTCATCCCCACGATCATCAGCACATTCCTGGGCCCCGCGCAGATGGCAGACACCCGGTTGCTGTTCCCGTCGATATTGACCAGGACGCCGTCCTCCGTGATGGCGTTGGAACTGCACAGGAAGAAATCACAGTCATAGGCGGCCAGCTCCATCTTCCGCTTCTCCTCCGGGTTTTTCGCCCCCTCCCGGTCATAGGCCGTGTAGTTCCCCTGGCGGATCGCATCCTTCAGCCCGATCTCCGCGATGGACATAGATCCTCCCCAGCTCACCGAACTCCCCTCCGGGATCAGCTCCAGCGCCTTCTTAAGCGCCTCCTCCTTCGATTCCACGTAGTACCCTTCCATGTTGCGGGACTCCAACCCCTTGATGATCGTCTCACCCAACATCCTGTTCCGCTTGATCCGATTTTCGTTCATCTCTTCTCCTCCTGTCTGGTTGGGGACGTGGTATTTTCAGAAATACCACGTCCCAGATTGAAAATACCCTGTCCCTAATTGAACCGTCCTTCCCGCATCTGCCTCCGTCTTTTCTTCCAGTCTGGCAGAAATCGGGTCATATAAGCCTGAAACCTCTTATCATGGCTTGGCTCGATCAAATGACACAATTCATGCACCACGATATATTCCAGGATCTCATCCGGAAAATAATAAAGCCTTGTATTGATCCGGATCCTGCCAGTGCCCACCGTACAGCTTCCCCAGCGGGTCTTCATCTTCCGAAGGGTCCACCCGGAGGCATGTACTCCCATCCGGGGTTCCCATTTTTTGGCGTAAAACTCTACCTTCTCCTGCAACACCTTCCGCTGCGCCCGAGTCAGTTCCGGCTCCGCCTCCCGGTTCACAGCCGCGGCCCGCATACGCTCCTGGTGTTTCCGGATCCAGCGCTCCTTTTCCTCCACAAACGTCCGGATCCGACTCACGGGCACCTGCCTGGGCGCTGTCACCAGCACCTGTCCCTCCGGCGGTTTCAGATAAAGATTGATGTTTTTCACCCTTCGGTATTCGATTGTAACAGGGATTTCATTAATATAGATTATTTTTGCCATAAACTTATCATACCAGAAATTTTTCAAAAAGGGACAGGGTATTTTCAATCTGGGACGTGG
>UMJL01035430.1_pt1 | contig 17796 bp, 13 predicted proteins | sample 1966071 | NCBI WGS metagenome assembly UMJL01 (sample SAMEA4836148, study PRJEB28245) | human gut metagenome | biome: gut microbiome; material: fecal sample | place: Denmark | collected 2008
TGATGATCTGCTGCGTCTGGCTGTCGAGCATCACGTCGTTGGCCACGTACTTCTCGCCGATGGGGAGCTGCTTCTCGATGACGGGATGACGGCCCTGGCGGATGTCGAGCACGTCGTCGTCCGAGAGGACGGGGCGGATGTAGTTGTTCTCGCGCGCAGCCGTGGCAAACGACAGGAGACAGTCGAGGCGGGCCACCTGGTTGGCGTTGATCTGGATGGCGGGGATAAACTCGCTCAGAGCCTGCACCAGCTCGTTGTAGAGCTGTGTCTCGAGCACCAGTATCTTGTCTTCCGCGCCGAGTATCTTCTCTTCGTATTCCTTCAGTTCCTGCGTGATGTAGCGTTCGGCGTTGACCAGGGTCTGCTTGCGTATCCACTCCTGGGGTACTTTCTCCTTGTGGACGTTGCGCACCTCGATGTAGTAGCCGAAGACGTTGTTGTAGCCTATCTTCAGGCTCGGTATGCCCGTCAATTCACTTTCGCGCTGCTGCAGCTGGAGCAGGTAGTCCTTGCCGCTGTAGGCTATCTGGCGCAGCTCGTCGAGCTCGGCGCTGACGCCCTGCTTGATGACGCCGCCCTTGTTGACCAGCAACGGCGGGTCGTTGTTGATTTCACGGTCGATGCGATCGCGGATGGACTGGCAGACGTTGAGCTGCTCGCCGATGCGGTTCAGGCTGGCATTGTCGGCCTCCAGGCAGGCCTGCTTGATGGGTTCGATGGCCTGCAGGGCCACCTTCAGCGCCACCACCTCGCGGGGGCTGACACGGCCCACGGCCACCTTCGACAGGATGCGCTCCAGGTCGCCGATGCGGTGCAGCTGCTCCTCCACCAGGTCGCGGAAGTCGGGCTGGCGGAAGAAGTATTCCACCACGTCCAGGCGGTCGTTGATGGGGCGCACATCCTTCAGCGGGAACACCAGCCAGCGCTTCATCAGACGGGCACCCATGGGGCAGATGGTCTTGTCGATGACGCTGAGCAGCGAACTGCCCCCGTCGTTCATCGAACCCATCAGCTCGAGGCTGCGCACAGTGAACTTGTCGAGCCGGACGTACTTGTCTTCCTCGATGCGGGCCAGCGACGTGATGTGGCCTATCTGCGTGTGCTGCGTCATGATGAGGTATTGCAGGATGGCTCCCGAAGCGATGATGCCGTTCTTCAGGTGCTCCACGCCGAAGCCTTTCAGATTCTTCACCTCAAAGTGTTTCAGCAGCTTTTCGCGGGCTGTCGTCTCGGTAAACACCCAGTCGTCCAGCTCGAAGGTAAAGAACTTGCTGCCGAAATTGCCCTCGAACATCGGCCGCTTGCCCCGTTCGAAGAGCACCTCCTTGGGGCCGAAGTTGTTGAGCAGCTTGTCGATGTAGTCGAAGGGGCCTTCCGCTGTCAGAAACTCGCCCGTCGAAATATCGAGGAACGCCACACCGCAGGCTCCCTTGCCGAAGTGTACGGCAGCCAGGAAGTTGTTCTCACGGTAGTTCAGCACGTTGTCGTTGATGCTGACACCGGGCGTCACCAGCTCCGTGATGCCGCGCTTCACCAGCTTCTTGGTCAGCTTGGGGTCTTCCAGCTGGTCGCAGATGGCCACGCGCTTGCCCGCGCGGATGAGCTTGGGCAGGTACGTGTCGAGCGCATGATAGGGAAATCCGGCCATCTCGATGGTCTTCTCCTTGCCGTTGGCACGCTTGGTCAACGTGATGCCCAGGATTTCGGAAGCCACAATGGCGTCGGTCGAATAGGTTTCGTAGAAGTCTCCGCAACGGAACAGCATCACGGCGTCAGGGTGCTTGGCCTTGAGGTCGAGAAACTGCTTCATCATCGGTGTAAGGACAATATCTTCGTTCATGAGGTTTCGGCTTAAAAACTAAACAGAAACAAAGATAAATCTTTTTTAGAAAACAAGCATCTGCGGGCTCCCATTCCTTAGTAACCCTTAACAAAATAGCGCATATTCATAAAACATGTTATATAACATGCGTTTTTTCTTGCAGAATTTGCAGATTCCCCAAAAGTCCGTACCTTTGCATCGTGTTTTTCATAGTATTAGATTTTAAGGTTAACAAAGGTTGGAGTACAGCGGTACTCCTTTTTTTATGCCCTTACGCCAACAAGCCTCCCCGCCGGCTCATTCTTCTTTCCCGTCCGTCGCTGCCGGCACAGCTGCCTCGCGCCACAACCTTTTCCTGAACCCCAACGGCGTTTCGCCCGCATTCCGCCGGAAGAATTTGCAGAAAGCAGAAGTGTCGCTGAAATTGAGTCTGACTGCTACATCGCTCACCGCCAGACTGCGGTTGCCCAGCAAGGTACGCGCCTCCATCAGCAGCAGCTCGCTGATGATGCCGTTCACCGTCTTGCCCGTTCCCGTCCGTACGATGCGCGACAGATACTGTTCGCTGATAGCCAGCTCGCGGGCATAGAAAGCCACAAAATGCTCTTCGCGGAAATGACGGGTGACGAGGGCATAGAATTCCTGCAACACATGCTCCTTGGGGCTCAGATGCCGGCGGATGGGGGTACGCCGCGAAAGGAAGTCGGCAATATCGAGCAACAAGGCATTGCAGGCAGCCTGAAGACGGCGGAAGAGGAACTTGTGGTCGGAACCCAGCAGGCGCATCAGCACTTCCAGCTGGCTGCGCATCTCCTGCATCTCGTCTTCGGCCAGCAGGAGGGTATATTGCCTGTTCTGCCGCAGGGTAGACAGCAGGAGGGCGGCCGTCTGCGTCAGGTATGAATCGTTGGTCAGCATGGCTTCCGAAATGGAAAGGGTAATGAAGCGGATGTCTTTCGACGAAAACAGATGGTCGGTCAGGTAGTTGGCTCCATGCACCAGCAGTGTGCCCGCCTCCATGACGATATGTTCCCCGTTGAGCAATATCTCCGAACGCCCTTCCAGTATAAAGATCAGATAGAGTTCACGGTTGAAGTAGGCTACATCTGCCGGATAGTTGCGGTCATCGTATCCGCTTTCGAAGCAGACCACATCTTCCCGATAATGGGGGATTCCCGGACGCTCTTTCAGCATTCCTGCATTGTCGAATATACACGATTTTACCATTTCAACTCAGATATATGCCTGCAAAAGTAGCATTTGTTTCGTAATATACAAAAATTGAATCGGATTGTATAACCCGATGCGAACGAAAAAGGCGAACTTTGCGCCCCGAAAACAAGGTAAAAAGATCAGGATATGAAAAGTATGTTCAAAAGATATCTGGTATTTGTAGCAGGTTTGTACTTCCTGGCTGCGGGTGTGGTACTCATAGTCCGTTCGGCATTGGGCACGACTCCCATCTCGAGTGTCAACTATGTGATGAGCCTCAACACACCGCTCACACTGGGCACCTGTACATTCATCATCAACATGCTGCTCATCGTAGGGCAGTTCTGGCTGGTACGCGGACGGGGCAGTCGTCAGGACACCGTCGAAATCCTCCTCCAGATTCCTTTCTCCTTCATCTTCTCGGCCTTCATCGACCTGAATATGCTCCTTGCGGCCGACATCCGCCCGTCCAACTATGCCATGTCCATCGCCCTACTGCTCGTAGGATGCCTCGTCCAGTCGGTAGGCGTGGTGCTCGAACTGAAGCCCCGTGTAGCCATGATGAGCGCCGAAGCGTTCGTAAAATATGCCTCCAGCCGCTACCGCCGCGAGTTCGGACGTACGAAAGTGTGCTTCGACGTCACGTTGGTGACACTGGCCGTCCTGCTCTCGCTGGCCTTCACGCAAACCATCGAGGGCGTACGCGAAGGCTCGCTCATTGCAGCCGGCCTCACCGGCTATATCGTCACTTTCCTCAACCACAAAATCATGACGCGCAAGAACCTCTACCGTCTGGTCCCTGTGTTGAGACCTGCCACCAACAAGAAACAGGAGGTTTTAGAGGCCTGTTAAAGACTTTTTTACTTAACAACTGCATGCAAGGTCTAAAACATGTTATAAAACAGACTTTTTTATTTGCATTATTTGCAGATTTCCCCAAAGTCCGTACCTTTGCAATGTGTTTTTCATAGTATTAGATTTTAAGGTTAACAAAGGTTGGAGTACAGCGGTACTCCTTTTTTTATGCCCATACGTTTCCTCCCCATTCTTCCCCAGTCGACAAAATAATTTTTCCCGGTCAGAAAAAAATCGGAGCCAGCCTGTAACTAATCGGAAACCTCGGACGACCAACTGAACAAAAAGCCGGAAAAATGACAGACAAAAACAAGGAAAAAGAATTCACCGACCTGTTGCTGCAACACCAGGCCATCGTCTACAAGGTGTGCCTGCTCTATGCGCAAGACAAGGAAGACCTCGCCGACCTCTACCAGGAGACGGTGTACAACCTGTGGAAAAGCTACGGGACATTTGAAAACAGAAGCAGCTTCGGCACCTGGGTCTATCGCATCGCGCTGAACACCTGTATCACCGACCTGCGCCGTAGGAAGCGCCACGAATACGTCCCTCTGCGCCTGACGGATACCGACCTGACGGACGATGACCCGCAGGACGAAATGCTGAACGACCTCTACAGCCTCATCCGCCGCCTGAACAAGCTGGACCGCATGTACATCGTCCTCTGGCTGGACGGAAAAACCTACGAGGAGATTGCCGACATCATCGGTACCAACCGCAATCAGGTGGCCGTCAGGCTACACCGCATCAAAGAGAAACTGAAAACCATGTCCAACCTTTAACTTTACATTATCATGAATCTGGAAGAAATGCAACAAGCGTGGAAAGAACTCAACGAACGGGTCGCACGCAACGAAATCCTGCATCGGGAAGAAGTAAAGAGAATCCTGAACACACGCAAGGAAAACCAATTGGAGAAACTGATGAGACTGGAGAAGACAGGACTGCTGACCATCGTAGTCTTGTGTCTGTTCTGCATCTATGCCTGGACAACGTTCCCCGGCTACCACCTGGCTACCAACATCACAGCGGCCATTCTGCTCGCCGGCAGCCTCGTCTTACAGGCAGGCCGACTACACCAGCTGACCAGCATGAAGCGGGCAGAGAACCTGGAAGTACAAATCCGATACGCCCTGCGCTACAAAGCCGCCTACAACCGCACCTATCTGATTCTCTACCCGATTATCATCCTTTTTGCCGTTATGCTCGTCGTCAACTTCCACACGCTGTTCAACCGCACCCTTATCCTACTGCTGCTGGCAGCCGGCGTCGTAGCCGACTATTTCATTTTCCACTACACGCACGGCCGGGTGAAACAGATGATTGAGGCCAACCGCGAGCTCAAGCAGATAGAAGATGAAAACAGGGAGAAGAACTGAAACGGGAGGAAAGCATAGAGGGAGGGCAGGCAACCGATGCCCTGCCCCACCCTTTATACCAACGTTAGTAACAATCATACTAATATCCGCCAAGACTTGCCATCGGAAAGAAACGGAAGATTTTAGAGGCCCGTTAAAGACTTTTTTACTTAACAACTGCATGCAAGGTCTAAAGCATGTTATAAAACAGCGTTTTTTATTTGCATTATTTGCAGATTTCCCCAAAGTCCGTACCTTTGCATCGTGTTTTTCATAGTATTAGATTTTAAGGTTAACAAAGGTTGGAGTACAGCGGTACTCCTTTTTTTATGCCCATACGCGAACGGCTTCCACGCCGCAAGTTTTTCATTCAGCTTTCAGCCGGTCTATCTGGACAGCCGTCTGTTCACAACTGGGGCGGATGGCCGAACCGTAGTTCACAATTACTCCCTCCTTATCCACCAGCAGGAAGAAAGGTATGCCGTCCTGCCCCAAATGCCTGGACATTTTCTGCAAGACATCACGCCCGGCAAAATCTTCCCAATGCAAACACTCCAACGCCGTTTCCTTGAGCGAAAAGCGTTGCAATATACGTTCGTAATCAGTGCGTTTCCCGCTGACGCAAAGGCTGACCATCGCCACGTCGTCCGTACTGTATCGGGCACGCAACTTCTTCAACGGCTCCATCTCAGCCAGACAGGGAGGGCAGAATACACCCCAAAAGTCAATGTAAAGCACTTTGCCCCGATGCTTGTCTATCAGCGAACGCAGAGACGCCATATACTGTTCCGCCTCGGGAGTATCGGCATCGCCATGCAACAGGTAATGGGAAAAGACTTCGGGACGACGCAAGTAATCGGCCGTCCGCCGATAAAGCAGGTCCAAGGAGTGGCGGAGTACAGGTACCTGCACCAGCGCATCATATTCCCGACGGGCGGAATCCCAAGCCACCGTATCGTTGACTGCCAGTGAAGTACCCAGCAAGTCGGCCAGCAGGAACTGGGCCACTCTGTTTCCTTTCTGTTCATCGACCAAATCCTTGCCGGTGAAATCAAGGTCACCCGCCGCAGCACGCCTATATCTCAAATAAAAAGTCAAATCACGAACCAGGCGGAAATGAGCGGATGTGATAATTTTGTCGCCCAGCAACGCGTCCACCTCGGGCATCAACGCCTCGCAGGCAGCCGTTTCCTTCTGCCAGTCCACTTGTTTTTGGCCATAAAGCCGCCTGATGCGTTGCTGCGTATAACGGAAACGCGCAGTGTAATAGTCGGCCAGCAACAGACGCTCCGTCAGTTCAGCCACGTCACTGGTAGGGCGGTAACGATCCAGAAACTCCGCCCGCTTCTGCTTCCGAAGCGCATATTCCTTCTTCAGGGCCTGCTCGAACGCCTCAACCGACGAGTTTACATCGTCCGTATAAACATAATCCGGCTGATAGAAACCTCCTTCCGTAAAAGCCAGCATCCCCTGATTCAAGGCAGCCGAAGTCCCCTCCACTACCGGATGGAGCAGGTCATTAAAATCAATCTGCAAACGGAGGTTGTCACCCGGCTTCAGATACAAACGGGGCGCATAATTGCGAAGAGAAAACTCACACACCGCCTCGCAGAGCGGCACGCTGAACGAGAAGGTGTCGTCATCCCTGATAGGAGCCTTATACACCGTCTCCTGTTTGGCATTAAAAGAAACCAGCACCAGCTCCAGTTCCTTTTCGTTCGGGTAGACCTCCCTGTTCAGAATACGGCCCTGCACCACAGCCATCCTGGAGGGTTTGCAACCGTCGGCCTGAAGGCCGTTGAAACCACACAAAAACAGACAGATCATTAAAAGCAAACGTTTCATAGGCAATCGTGTAAATCGTTGGATAGAATTTGGTTTTCTTCCCACCCCAAAAAGATACAGCAAATATACAGAATCATCCGTTTCGGACGCACAAATAAGACTCCAAAATACGAACAAATATACCAATAAATCTGTAAAGGTTTTAATACATGTTATAAAACAGCCTGTTTCACTCCCAAAATTTGCAGATTTCGCCAAAGTCCGTACCTTTGCAATGTGTTTTTCATAGTATTAGATTTTAAGGTTAACAAAGGTTGGAGTACAGCGGTACTCCTTTTTTTATGCCCATACGTATCCTTCTCCTCACGATAAAAATCCATTCCATACGTTCGCAAGGTTTAACAAACATGTAAGCATTCTAAAACATGTTATAAAACAGGCGTTTTTATTTGCAAAATTTGCAGATTTCACAAAAGTCCGTACCTTTGTATTGTGTTTTTCATAGTATTAGATTTAAGGTTAACAAAAGGTTGGGCTCAGCGGAGCCCTTTTTTTATGTCCGTAAATAACGCATACTCTAATTTATACATCAAAATCTCTCCCCAATAATATCTATCTCATACTTACAACAACAAAGTTTGATTTGAACAACCGAAAGTTTGAAATAGAAAAAAGTAGATTTGATTCTAAAAAAGGCTTTTTGTATTCCGTTCATTAATTTTGCTCAAAAAAGAACTGATTCTTATTCATCCAATAATAAGAATCAACTTTAAAACCTAATAAGCTTTTAATTATGAACAGAATAACAATACGCTACCCGACAAAGACACAATAATGTCATTATATAAAATTATATATAAAAGCCCAAACACTATCATTATAGAAAATGTTGGTTTTGAAAAAGTATTCAACCTTATCCAAAACCACATAATATGTAAGTTTATATAGAGACAGACTTTCCAAAATTCCAATTATCATTATTCAAAATCAATACTACGAAATATGAAATATATCGTTACACTATTTTTACTCATTTTCTCAAGCCTGAGCTATGGACAAAATCTCAAGCAAGTGACAGGAGTTATAACCGATGCAAACGGTGAGTCAATCATCGGTGCAAGCATTGTTATCAAAGGTACCTCCCGAGGAACTACCACAGATATAGACGGACGTTACGTATTGGCAGATGTTGACCCTGATGCAACATTGGAAGTTCAATATCTTGGATACAAAACAGAAAAAATAAAAGTAGATGGACGTAGAAACATCAATATCATGTTATACGAAGATTCAAAAGCCTTGGAAGAAGTTGTTGTCATAGGTTATGGAGCACAAAAGAAAGAATCTTTGGCCAGTTCCGTCACTTCTATAGACAGTAAACCACTGGCTTTGGCCTCTACACGAAATCTGACCAATGCCTTAGCAGGTCAATTACCAGGTCTGATATCAGTACAACGTTCGGGAGAACCCGGCTATGACAGTTCTGAATTCTGGATTAGAGGTGTAAGCTCTTTCAGCGGTGGAACTACTCCTCTGATTCTGGTAGATGGTGTTCCCCGATCCATGGATGATATCGAAGCGGACGAAATCGAAACATTTACCTTGTTGAAAGATGCCGCCGCAACAGCTGTATATGGTGCCGAAGGAGCCAATGGAGTAATCTTGATTACAACCAAACGAGGTACAACAGACAAACCGCGTATCTCTTTCCGGGCAGAAACCACGATTGCCACTCCGACCCGACTACCTGAGTTTATGAATGCGGAAGAAACATTGACACTTTACAATGAAGCTTTGCGTAACGAAGGCAGTCCCGAAATATACGATCCTTCTTTGTATGCAGAAGGAGCCGACAGAGACCTATATCCTGATACTGACTGGTTGGATCTCATGTTACGGGACCATACTTATAACATGCGTTACACACTAAACGTACAAGGAGGTTCAAATCGAGCTAGATACTTTGTTTCAGGTGCTTTCTATCAGGAAAATGGTATCTTCAAAGAATTGAGCAATGAATACAACAACAACATTGGAGTAAAGCGTTACAACCTGCGCAGTAACATTGACCTTGATGTAACTAAATCGACAGTTGTAAAAGTTGATGTTAGTGGACAATATCTGCAGACCAATTACCCGGGAGTAGGTACATCTACCATCTTCCAGCAAATGTGCCGCACTCCAAGTTTTCTTATGCCGGCCGTATATTCGGATGGTACCATTGCGGGACATCCCAATCCTTCCAGTCAGCGCGTAAATCCTTATAACTCCTTGGTAAATTCCGGTTACTCCAAAGAATGGCGTACGGCCATTCAATCCAAAGTAGAATTGGATCAAAAACTTGATTTCGTTACAAAAGGTTTAAGCTTTAAAGCACTGGTAAGCTTTGACGCCGATATGGAATATACAGTGTCACGTACTAAAACACCCAGCCAGTATGTAGCTACAGGACGCGATGAAAACGGAAACCTGATATTTGACGAAGTAGTTCAAGGTAGTGATGCTTTATCCGAAAGCATGAGCAGTAGTTCAAACAAGAAGATTTATTTTGAATCTTCCATAAACTACAATCGTACATTTGCTCAAAAACACGAAGTAGGTGCCATGTTATTGTACATGCAAAAAGAAACCCAATATCACAATGTAGCCCTGCCTTACAGAAAACAAGGTGTAGTAGGACGTGCCACATATGGTTACGACGGCCGCTATTTTATCGAAGGAACTTTCGGATACACCGGTAGTGAAACCTTCGCTTCCGGCCATAGTTTCGGTTTCTTCCCAGCAGTAGGTGCAGCATGGTATATCAGTAATGAACATTTCTATCCCGATGGATTGAGAAATTATGTAAACAAATTGAAATTACGTGTATCATACGGCCGAACAGGTAATGACGATACAGGTGGAGACAGATTTCTGTATCGCGAAACGCTGAATCAAAGTGGCAGTGGATATAACCTGGGATTCGGAAGTACAGGAGCAACAGGCGGTGTTGGAAACGGCATTGTAGAAGGACGATTTTCAGCCCCTTATCTAAGCTGGGAAATTGAAGACAAACAGAATTACGCCTTGGAATTAGGTTTGTTCGACAACCGTATAGATCTGCAGGCCGAATATTTCAATTATCGCCGCCACAACATCTTGTTGCAACGTCGAACCGTATCCAATGTAACCGGTTTCCAACAGATGCCCTGGCAAAACTATGGTATTGTAAATAATCAAGGCGTAGATGGTAGCGTAATTTTGAACCAGCGTATCGGCAAAGCCAATTTAAGTGCCCGATTTAACTTAACATATGCCCACAACGAAATTGTCGAATACGACCAGGTAAAACAAGCCTATCCATGGATGGAATTGAAAGGAACCAGTCTGAATGGCTGGAATATCTATATTGCCGACGGTCTGTATTCGGAAGACGATTTTATCATTACCGGTGAAGGTGACAACCGTACCTATACCCTCAAAGAAGGTGTACCAAGCGGACTTACCGCAGGGGTAAAACCTGGAGATATTAAATACAAAGACTTAAACGGAGACGGAGTCATCAACAGTTATGACAAGGTCCAAGATGTTGGTAACCCCAGTGTTCCTGAATTAATGTACGGTTTCGGATTTAACGTAGAATGGAAAGGATGGTATGCAGGTGTTTTCTTCCAAGGAGCCGGCAAGACTTCTACTGTATTAGGAGCAAGTAATCCTGAGGCATTCTTCCCATTTGTATGGGGAGTCGAAGAATCGGCCGTCCGTTCGGTAGTAGCCGACCACTGGTCAGAAGATAATCCTAACCCCAATGCAATGTTCCCTCGTCTACATTCTGGTGCATTTGAAAACAACACGACCCCAAGTACTTATTGGATGCGTGATGCAAGCTTCTTACGTTTCAAGAATTTGGAATTTGGATATAATTTCCCAAAATCATTATTGACCAAATTAAATATGCAGGCATTACGTATATATGTAACTGGAAACAACATCTGCGTATGGGACAAAATCAAGATGTGGGATCCTGAATTAGGAAATTCCAATGGAGGATTCGCTTATCCACTAAACCGTTCATTTACAATTGGAGTTGATTTGACATTCTAAATTCATCACTAAAATTGATTTGATATGAAAATTCTACAAAACACCATAATATCTCTGCTTTTAGCAGGATCAACCATCTTGCCATATTCATGTGCCGACTATCTGAATGTGTCGGATGAACTGGCTGCCGAATTGACATTGGATCAGGTTTTCAACAATGTAAACTATACCAAACGGTTTCACCGATATATTTACTCTGGCATTCCGGATGTATCGAATATCATGATCAATTCTAGCTATGCAGGACTGACAGGTCTCGATAATCCTTGGCCCACCCTATCTGACGAATTAAAGGCCTCACAAAACAATACTAAAGATATTCCGTCTGTCGGATATACAGCTGCATCCGCCAGTTTTACACGCTGGTCTCTATATAAACAAATCCGACAAGCAGGGATATTCATCAGAGATGCTCATGTCATCACATCGGGTGAAGCTACAGGTGCCGTCATTACTGAAACAGAACTAGCCACACTGAAAAACGAAGCAAGATTCTTGCGCGCATATTATCACTTCCTGTTGTTCGAATTATATGGTCCCATTCCTATCATGAACGACGACAATATCGCGGAATCTTCATCGGCTGATTTGGATTATTACCGTGCAACTGTAGACGAAGTTGTAGACTTTATCGATACAGAACTCAGAGCATGCCTGGAGCTGTTGCCCGATGTAGAAACAAGTAGCGACCGTGCAGCTGCTCCTACCAAAGCTGCTGCTTATGCAATTTTGGCCAAGCTGCACGTATATGCGGCCAGCCCATTATTCAACGGTGGTTATCAGGCTGCCATGGATTTAAAAGACGCAAGAGGTGTACAACTATTTCCTGAAAGAGATGACTCAAAATGGCAAAAGGCCGTCAGCGCTCTGGAAGAACTGTTCACCTATTTGGATTCCCAAAACCGCAACGAACTGTTTATCATAAGAAATGAAGACGGTACCATCAATGCCGAAGAGTCTCTCTATCAGATTAATTTTGTATTTACAAACAACCAAAATCCCGAAGTACTGTGGTATACATCCAATGAATCATGGGGATATGTCAACAATGAAGGACGTGAACGCAGATGTACTCCAAGAGATGTTTACAACGGCTTCAGCGGTATTGGTATTACACAGGAAATGATTGACGCCTACTTCATGGCAGACGGACTCTCTATCGACGAATCGGATTTATATGACAGAAGTACTGAATATGAACTGGATGAAAACGACATTGCCAATATGTATAAAAACCGCGAGCCGCGTTTCTATAATGATGTGACCTATTCGGGCATCACATGGCAAAATACGGAAGAGAACGGCAATCCTAAGAAAATATATTTCTATTTGGGCAGCGGCAACGACAATTCTTCTGCCAACAATTGCTACACAGGATATTTATTGTACAAAGGATGTTGTCGGGATATTCTCAATACAGGTAACTATCTGAAATATCAATATAGACCTGGCATTCTGTTCCGCTTAGCAGACTTTTATCTCTTGTATGCAGAAGCTCTGAATGAAGTAGATCCGAATGATTCAAGGATTCTTGAATATATTGACAAAGTGCGTGTTCGTGCCGGTATCCCCAAATTGCAGGATATCAAACCTGAACTCAAGGGAGATTACGAAGCCCAATTCGAGGCCATACGCCATGAACGCCGCGTAGAATTGTTTGCCGAAGGCCAACGCTATTTTGATGTACGGCGTTGGATGCTGGCAGACAAAGACGGTGATTGCCGGCAAGGTGGCGCTTTTACAGGAATGAATATGAGTGGTTCATCCCCCGAAGAATTTATGGAGCGGGTAACGTTTGAAACACGTATCTTTGAAGAAAGAATGTATCTTTATCCGATACCAGAGGATGAAATAAACAAATCACAAAAACTCATTCAAAATCCTGGTTGGTAAAAACTGGTTAGAAAGCCAGGCGCGGGTCATCAAGAATAATACAGATACAAACTGACGTATCTACAATATCTTGTATAACCCGCGCCTGAATAACAAACGTATCGTTTATAAAGAATAGGTACGCAATTCAGTAGGAGAAATACCGGTATGTTTTTTTATGTACTTGCTAAAAGAAGATATTTCTTCAAAACCCATTCCCCAAGCTATCTCACTCACAGTATATTGAGAAAACTTCAACAACCAGACAGATTCTTGTACAATACGTTCATTTATGATATCTGATGTCGTGGAACCTGTAACGGACTTGATGACGCGATTCAAATAATTAACGTGGATAGACAACCGATTCGCAAAATCGGCCGCATAGCGCAATTCCAATTTCTTCTTTAAAGGATCTACAGGAAACTGACAATCCAATAAAGAAAAGAACTTCTTAACAATATTGTTTGCGGCGGTCTGATGTGAAAAAATATGCTGCGTTCTATTTTCAACCACCTGACGCATCAACAGATAGAGATAGAGACGCAACACGTCTATTCTATCAAAAAATACTTCTTTCTTGATCATATTGGCTATTTCCTGTATGCCATTCAAAGCCTGGTTATCCAAACTGTAAATACATTCTTTTGACGAACTATCAAACAATGATTTGATATAGGTCTGTTCGACCCAGTCATAGCCAACTAGGAACGACTCATTGAACAAACAAAGCCAACTAAAATCATCGGAAGAATCCGACAGAATTTCAAAAGCATAAGGCACTTGGGGAGGAAGAAGTACTAAAACAGGATGATCAACCATCAGCCACTTATTGGAATAAAACAATCTTCCCTTACAAGATACAAATATTATCTTGTAACAATTTTTACAGACTGATACTAACTTGCCTATAGAATCCTCACACACCTGAAATGTAATGTATGGATCATTAGTTGTACATATCGTATTCATATAAACATTGCATAAATGCTTTGGTTAATATTAAAAACATCAGACATCCCGATTAAAACAAGTTCCAGCATTTTAATGAATCAACAGTATACAGAGACTCCTCCCTCCAACTGTTGCGACACGATACAGATACGGAAAGCCGACAGACATACAAACGCCTATACTTTGACTCCCCGGCATCAACTCATACAACTTCAGGTTTTTCCATTATGACTTTCTTCATAGACTTGCTTTGAAGCAAGATTCAAGTGGCGGTATCAGAACGATTCGGTATAAACAAAGCTGGTTCAGGAATTATTCTTCATTTGCAAACCGGTGTTCTCTTAATTCAAATATATATTAACAAGGTTAGAAGAAACAATCTTTTGCAAATCACCACTTTCCAACATTCCACTCATTGTTTCATTTCATAGATCCAACCTCTCCCATCATCACGAACAGGCCTACAGGACGCATCCGTACCTTTGCCGATACAAAGCGAACCAAGAAGGCACATACACCGATATAGCTTTTTCAGTATTACAAGAATGACAGCAAGAAACACTTGCCAAACTGTGATTACCAAAAAAACAAAGAACTCATCCGCAAATGATCTTTATACGCCTGGCTGAAACAAATATTCAGAAAGGTTTTATATCATTTGTTAATCGGATGCAAATATACTTTTTGTATTTTATAAATCCAATATTTTATCTAAAAAAATCGGATAATTTAGATAGATTAACCTATTGATTGACAACGAATAATATTATAATTGAAGGTAAAAAAACAACAGCCGCTATTTTCCACTTAATGTATGGAAAACGACGGCTGTTTCACCGCATTTACGCCAATGGTTCAATCCTCACTCATCATCTTTCTTCCTGTTCTGGCGCACCCTCCGGTTTATGGTTGGGCATCGGCTTCTGGCTCATGCCCAACCATTGGTCATATTGGGTTTCGGTGAGTATCTTCTTCATCTTCTTATTCTTTTTTTCAATCCGCTTCTGCATATCTTCGGCACTCTCATGCTTCGGAGCACCCATCATCGGAGGACGATGCATGCCTTCGGGACGACCTTCTCCCATTGGAGGCATTCCTCCTTCGTGAGGCGGACGAGGACCTCCCTCGCCTCCCATCATGGGCGGACGTTGTGTCATACTCTCAAGCAGTTCGCGCTGCTCCTTCAACAACAGCTTATAAACCTTCTTGTATTGCTTGTCCGTCAAAGCCAGTGCTTCCTTGAGGCGGTCCGTTTCCTTCTGCGCAATCTTTTCCGGATTGGGCACTTCACGACGCATCTCTTTTTTTTCGGCCACTCCATCTTCAGGAGCCGTCTGCGCCTGTACCTGCAAGGCAAACATCGAAATGCCGATGCCAAGCAATACATGTTTCATCCTTATTTTCATCTTTTATTCCTCCTTCGTTCATTGAATGACACTGCAAATGTAAGCCGAAGTCTGATAACAAGAAAACAGAATAGACGAACGGGGATTTTTCAACGATGAAACCCGAAATTTTCCCGCATCCGATTGTGACAAATACACCTCAAACAGCGACTAACAACAGAAAAGCACTGCAAATGATCAAACAAGACTACCTGATACGCATAATACAGCAGATTGTCTCCATGATTGTGGAAGCCCTGCTGCACAAGAAGAAAATCCGCCAGAAGGAATGGGAAGACTACGACCACCTGACGCGGCAGATACTGGGAACAGACACCCGCGACCTGCTCAACACCAGCGCCGACGAGCTGACGGCCCGCTATGCCGGTACACCCGACGGCATGGAGAAGCTGGAGTTGGCTGCCGTCAACATGCTGAAGCTGGCCGAAGAAGTGGACGAGGACAACCCTCTGCTGAAGTCACGCCTCCGCCAGGAAGGTGTCCAAGTACTGAAATACATCCAGCAGCACAGCGGAAGCTACTCGCTCCAGCGCGAATTCCTCATCGGCCTGCTGGAAACAAACCATTGACCCTGTTTTACATTTTGACACTTTGCCATCCCAACCGCCTGAGAATCGCCTGTTTCGACCCGAAGGCAAGGCCGATGGAAAAGAACGAAGTGCGGAAGAGCTTACTTGCTCACTGACAAGACGATAGCGAAATCCTTACAAAAATTCTGGAAGAAAAACAGGGCAAAATGCAACCTTTCGAGGAAGCGAAAAGCCGAAAAACAGAGTTTCAAAGCCCGAAAGCAGGAAAAACATTGCTTTTTCCCTCGGAAAACAATGCTTTTCCCGAGAGAAAACATACAACTTGACGAGGGAAAACATACCATCTGACGAGGGAAAATACACACTTTGCCCTGCTTAAACGGACGTTTTCGCCCGCTTAAACCTTCTGGTTGGTGCAACTTGAAAAAGGGACGTGTAAGCAGAAAGGAGGTTTTCCACGCAAAAAGAAAGCCAACAGAAAGAAATAATGACACACCATCCTTTACTTCTTCCCCGCCAGATAGACGCCGAACAATACGCAGGCAGCACCCAGCAAGGCCACGGGTGTCAGCGGTTCGCCCAGGAAAAGCAGGGCACCGACGGACGTGAAAATGGGGTTCAGATACAGATAATTGGAAGCGCGGACGGTACCCAGCCGCTTGAGGATAAAGTTCCACACCACGAAGCATCCCAGCGAAGCCAGCACACTGAGGAACAACAGGTTCATCCAGACGACAGGCCGCGCGAACGACTCCAGCGGAAATTGCCAGGGACGAACCACGAAGGCGGGAAGTATGGTGAGCAAGCCATAAAAGAAAATCTTGCGGGTAATGAAGACCGTGGAGTATCGCTCGGCCACCTGACGCATAATCAGGCTATAGAAAGCCCAGCAAAGGGCAGCTGTCAGCGAGAGTACGTCACCCAAGGGCGAAAGCTTCAGCACGAAATTGCCGTTGAAGATGACCAGTCCTACGCCCAGCAGAGCCAGCAACGAACCGCCCACCAACTTTTTCGTGGCCCGCTCGCTCCGATAAAAAAGCCGTGCCAGCAGCAGGGTAAGCAGGGGTGTGCTACACACAATGAAGGCCACGTTCGTGGTGAGCGTCACGCCCAGCGCCGTATTCTCCGTCAAAAAGTAGAGCGAACCGCCCGTCACACCTGCCAGCAGCATCCAGCCCTCGTCGCGCCACGTGCGGCACAGCAACGTTCGTGGCGAGATGAACCAGATGCCCACGTAGGCAATGAGGAAGCGTAACAGGAAAATCTCCTGCGGCGTAAGTCCGCTTTCTATCAGCACACGGGTCGAAATGAACGTCATACCCCAGATGCCTACCACCACGATGGCCGTCAAGTGCCACCTGAAATCCTTGCCTTCTTTCATCATCCCCTCTCCTACTCCGTCTTCTTGTCCAAATTTTTCGCTTGCTTCTCTGCCTCATAGGCCTCCATTTCGGCACGGCTCTTGCTGAAAGTTACCAGCCATACACCGCCGAAAATCATCACGACGGAAAGCATCTTCGTCAAGTTGAAGCTGTCCATGCCCCAGCAGATGGCCACAATCGTGGCGACCAGCGGCTGGATGTAGTTGTACATGCCCGCCACCGTCGGCCGCAGGTTCTTCTGCCCTACGATGATCAGGATATAGCTGAGGAACGTGGCACCCACCACCACGAAGAGGATGGAGGCGATGCGTGCACCGTCGAGCGCCAGCCAGTCGGTTGCAAGCAAACTGCTATACGAGAAAGGCAGCAGGCAGATGAAGGCATAGGTGAACATCCACTTCATCACCGTCACCGCCGAATACTTGGCCACGAAATTCTTGAACAGCACAAAATAGAAGGCATAACTGCACTGCGCCAGGAGTACGAACAGGTCGCCCAGCACAGGATTGTCGCCCTTCGGTGCCGAACCGGCTGCCG
>UMJL01031498.1_pt1 | contig 17777 bp, 15 predicted proteins | sample 1966071 | NCBI WGS metagenome assembly UMJL01 (sample SAMEA4836148, study PRJEB28245) | human gut metagenome | biome: gut microbiome; material: fecal sample | place: Denmark | collected 2008
GCGAAAAATCGTTTATCTGCGTCCTTGCACTGGCATAGAAGCGCGGGGGAGAGCCGGAAGAAAGCGGGACCGGGCCGGCAGCGCCGAAACTTCTGTGGGCAGAAACGGATCGCCGATTTTTGATGAATCATTTGGAGAGCAGGCTTGCTTCAAGCGATGCGGGCAAAACCCTGGAGATGAAAGGAAACAAGGAAGATCCCCAAAGCTCGGGACCAGTCCCGCCGCCGGTTTTACGGGGCTGCTGATAACCTCGGAACATAGGCCTGATACAGTTCGTGCAACTGCCTCAGGCTTTCATCCCTCGAATAGCAGCGCTCCTTGAGAACGATCGTTTTGAAGTAATCCGTATACTGGCGGGTGAAGGCCGGATAGGACAAAAACACATAGTCGTATCCGGCGTCCAGGTCATAATCTGTGTCGTATTCGGTGATGGCCACGCCGAGGCGGTCATAGCACACAGTAAGATATTTGCCCCAAAATGCTTCATCCTTGAGCAGGATGGGGGAGTAGCTGCGGTTTTCTTCTGCATATTTCAGCATGGTCGAAAAGATGAGCAGGCGTTCCTTCGGGAAAAAGGGACGAATGCCGGCGAATTGATCGCGGCTTATGCCGCTTTCCAGAAAACGCCGGCACCCTTCTAGGCTCAACGTTCCGATGTAAGGCTTCTTCTTGGTATAGAGATTTTGAAAGCGCCGCTCGTGCAGGGGAACGATTTGCTTCACCAGGCTGTCCGCTGTTTCGGGAGAGAAGAGCGCCTTGTCCCGAAAAGCGGCAACGGCAACATCTGTGGGTACCTGCGCAAAGCTGATATCCGTACCGTAGCAAAAGACAGTCCGGTTCAGCTCGCGGCTCAGGCAGGACAGCACAAGGGAGGAATAATCCATCGGCGTTTGCTCAAACACTTTTAAGGGTGTGGGGCGGAAGGGAAGCTCCGCAATAATGCGGTTGAAAAAGGCGCAGATGCCCACGGAGTCTGCATTGGACAGTTCATAGGCAGAGCTGCCATCCCGGATGATGAAAAACTGTTCCTCTGTTTGCGAGCCGAAGCGGGAGCTTAACAGCAGCAGGTTTCCGTTTACCGATGGATACTGTCCGGTTTCGGTCCAGGAGGCGAGCTGGTAAGGCGAATAGCGGTTATCAAACAGAATGGGCGACATGCAGGCGACAAATTCAGCGGCATTCAAACCGCCGACATCGGGCTGAATATAATGATGCATGCGTATTTTCCGCCCTTTATCGGCAAAAAGAGGCTGCAGGGCATGGACCACCGAGGGGTAAATGCAGTTTACGCATAGAATGTTGATCTCATCGGCATCAATCAGTGGCGCAAGACGCCGCTGGATCATCGGACCGCCGGAAATGCGGCACGTCTCCAGCGGTTCATCCGGCTGTGCGGAGGATAGAAGACGGTCGATGCTCCGTCGGCTGGCATAGCGTTCCATGCCGATGTTGCTTACCTCCAAAGATTCCCTCAATTCTTTACATTCTTCGTCGGAGAAGCGACCAGATAAGCAAATCCTTTCACATAAACTTGCCCGCCGTGCGCTGCTGAGGCTGTTGTGCAGCGCGCGGCGAAGATCCGAACGAGCACCAATTTGCGCACCAAGCGCGCTGGCTGTCAGTTGATGTTCTTTCAGCAGCTGTCCCACGCACTGTGCAAAATTTTTATAATGAGGCATTCAGAATCTCCTTACCCTTGCTATGATAGGAGGTGACCTTCCCGATTATACCACATTTTCCCTATAAATAGAAAGTTTTTCCTTTGCATTTCATCCCTATGCCTGCTTCGTTTGGAGAAAAGCAGTCCGGAAGGCTTTACCGGAAGGGCGGGAAGTCTCCTTTGCATCTATAGCAAAAAGCGCCATCTTTCACCTGGCGAAGATGGCGCTTCAGTATGCGCAAAAGAGCCTGACTTCTGTGAGCTTTTGACAGATAAAAAACTTTAGGAAGACTCGGAGCATCGTAGTTCTCCGGGGAAAAACCGAATTCAGCGGCATGCGCATGGAAGCCTTGCGCAGCAAGGGCTCCCGCTCGTTTCCCCATCCGTGCCACGGGAGCCGAAGGAAAGCGTGTGTCCACAGGATACCTTGGGCCCAAGGGTCCCAGAGCGACCCGCAGGCATGAGCAAATACAAGGGCGGTCTGCCGGCCGCACATAGCCCCTTTACTTGCCGGCTTCTTTGGGTCGCCTTGTGGCATGACCCGAAGAGGCCAATCGAAACGAGCCAAGCGCCCTCTGATGCGGGTCTGTGATTCTCAAAATCTCTCGAGAGAGGTTTTTGACAGCAAGCATTATACTGCCTGTTGTGCCACAGCACAGAACGGCCTCTCAACCAGCCCTCGCCCCCCTGAATCAGACGCCTGTTTGGGCGGCGGCTTGCTTTTACGGCTTCTGCAGCGAAAGGGTCACAGAAAGATCCCCGCCGCCCAGTGCCTCTGCCCATCCGGTGAGGTCGTCGATTCTTCCCAGGCGGGTGTAGCTCCAGGAATTGGAGCCATAGAACAGGACGATCTGATCTCCCTGATACAGCACAATGTCTCCGGCCTGGGTCGTGGTCTGGGTGTTTTCCGTGGGCAAACGTTGCCCAAGCGGTCCCACCTTTTCAAAGCCGCCGTAGTCGCTCACCTCAATGGTCAACGGGCCGTCTGCAAGCAGCGCTTTGAATGCCTCGGCGCCCGGATTGTCGGCAAGGGTTGCCGCAAAGGTTTGGTCCGAAATCGTGACATAAAACGTATTCTGATTCATTGCCGGTTCTTCCTCCGCATTCTTTGGCTGTCCGCTTTCATTGACCGTGGATTCATGCTCGCCAGGAGAAACCGCATGCTTCTCCGACGTTTTTGAGACGCTTTGCCCCGCTTGAGCAACACCGGTCTCCTTTGCGGAGACGGCATCTTGCAAAGCGGCGCCGGAATCCCCGGCGGCGCATCCGCACAGGCAAAGCAGCATCAGACCTGCCAGCAGGATAGAGAGCCCCTGTTTCATATCGTCAGTCCTTCCTAATTTTATGTTAAAAACAGCGTTTTCCCCGGCACGAAGATACACAGGCGGATTCCCAGCAACAGCACAAAGTTTCTGCCGACGATAGGGATGGCTGTCTGCCGCTGCATCAAAAAACCGAGATCCATGTCCATCCAAAGGCGCCGACAACGGCATAGAATCAGTCGGCTACAGAGGCGCCCAACCCCGTCAGAATGCCCATACGCGGCCCATGGGCCAGGGTCCGTTGAACGGTGAGCGTCCCTGCGGCCCCCGCCGGAAGCCCAAACAATGCAAAATTTCTTGAGCAAATCGCTTTCCATGCCGCTTCTCCTGACTTGGCAACGCCGGGCAGACTTCGCGGCATGCCGGTTTACGCACAGCATACATTTCTTTGTTTTGTTGCCTCAAGGCAGGTAATTTCGCACCTGGCGCGTTCATCGTCCCGGATGATGTCGCCCACTGCCGGAACCTCAATATGGCCGGAATACGGATTCTTGATGCTGATGACCGGTGTGAGGATCGTGGCGTGCACATCGCTTTTTTCAAAAGCAAGATCCGCGCCTTCCATTTTGCAGTCTATCAGGCGCAGGCCCTTGCAGTAGCACAGGGGCTGGGTGCCGATGATCGTGCAGTGGTCAAAGGTTACGTTCTCGCAGTACCACGCCAGATACTCTCCCTTGACCACGCTGTTTCGCACCACCACGTTCCTGGCATGCCAGAACGCGTCCTTGGTATCGAAGCGGCAGTTTTCAAAGGTCGCGTTTTCGATGTACTGGAAAGAATATTTTCCCTTGAAGGTTACATCGGTAAAATGCAGGTCGGTGGAGCGCATCATGAAATACTCGCTCTGTGCGGTGCAGTGCTCCATCGTGATGCCATGAACCGACCAGCCGAATTCCGGAGAGATGATGTCGCAGTCCCGCATCGTCACCTCGCTGCACTCCCGCAGCGCCTTGATGCCGTGAAGCGCGGTATGGGTTATTTCGATGTGATCGGAATACCACAGCGCCGCCCGGCAAAGCTCCGTCATCCGGCTGTCGCGGATTACCAGCCCATGGTCATGCCAGAACGGATAGCGCAGGTTGAAATAGCAACGCTCTACCTTGATACCGGCGCCTTCTTTCAAGGCGCTTTCTCCGTCGGCGGGGCCGTCAAACGCGCAATCGACCACCTCGATGTCCTTCATGCCATACAGGGCGCGCTCCTGATCCAATGTCTGCTGCTGAATCCTTTTCATAATGTTCCTCTCCCTTCCTGTACGATGTCCGTCGCAAGCTAGGCTGACACTCTGCCTTTTCCAATCTGATAGACCAGATAATCCAGGCAGTCAATCTGCTTTTCCTCCCGGTGGAGGCGATCCAGTATGACGGCCCGTTGCCTGGAGAGGAGTGTCAGCTGTTCCTTGATGTCCCCCATCCTCCAGCAGGCGAGGTACTCTTCAATCCCGTACGCTTCAAAGCCGGCGGCTTCCAGGTTCAGGACCAGATCCTGAACGTTCATTTTGCCTTCCATGGTGCTGATTTCACTCTCCGTCCTTGATCATGACAATCTTGTTGCCCCAGCCTTCCAGAACAGGGTTGTTTTCACTGCGAAGCGAACCAGCAGTTCCCGCTCTGAGGTTGCCTTAGATCCGGCGCTGCCGCTCTCCGGGCTGACCGGTTCCTGCTGATTCGATCCTTGGCTCCGGCAGGAGACGCGGAAGAATCCGCACACGCCGTGAGGAGCATGCAAGAGACAAGGACCATACTTAAAAGCAGAATCCCAGGTTTTGTCACGATGTTCCCTCTCCTTCTCTGCCAGATCGTTTTCTGGATCCCTCTTTTGACAATGCCAGTATACGCGGAAGCAGGTAACATAGCAAATACTTATATTTAATAGGCTTTACTAGATAAAAACTATGAATGCTGCTTGCAAGAACGGTCCTCTGGAGACCCGCGGTATCCTTGCCAGTCCAATTACCGGAGGAAATAAGCCATGAAAGGGCCGGAAAAACAGACAAAGCGGCCGATGGACGCCGGCGTTTTGATGCCGGGGCCATGCATGCCGCTCTCCTGTCTTTCCGAGCCCATGGGCGGGGAGAATGCGCCCCGCTCCCTTCAAAATCTATGGCGCCTGCATCAGTTCGGTAAGCCGCGCACGCTTGATCTTTCCGCAAGCCAGGCAGGCAAAACGGTGAACGGCAAGGCAATCACGCCCCCCGGCAAAACGATGCCGCCCAACGCCGTCTGGAAGCTGAAGTTGCTCATGCCATACATCCGCATCAGCACTGCTACGATCGGGTCCGTGCCCACAGCGCTCAAGGCGGTTCCGAGCCCACAAGCGAAACCAGCAAAAACCGCAGGGAAAAGCTGCGCCTCAGGGCGGTGCACGGCAGGCCCATGGCGCGATAGATGCTCAGGTCCTGCCGTTCGCTTTGCATAAGCTTTCCGCTGGTGAGCAAGGTAACCACCAGCATGATATCCGGCAACAGGGTCCTTCCTCCAGGGGACGATCTCGCCGGCAGGTTCCACCGGCTGCTCCGCAGGTGTCCGGCCGATCCGCCTTCTCATCCTGCCCGCTTTCATTGAACAACCTCCCTCACTGTTGCGAATGTTCCATTTCCAGTATAAGCAATGATAAAATGCATATCAAATACTTATTCATAATACTTTTTCATAGTTGATAGATATGGAATTTTACGCTATACTGGAACCGAGAACAAGGCGGGAGGTCGGCCATGGAGCTTCGAATTCTACAGTATTTTCTGGCTGTCGCCAGGGAGCAGAGCATCTCGGCGGCGGCGGAGTCGCTGCATCTTTCCCAGCCCACCCTTTCCGTCCAGCTCAAGGCGCTGGAAGAGGAATTGGGCAAGCAACTGCTGATTCGGGGAACGAAGGGGTCCCGCAAGGTGCTGCTCACCGACGAGGGAATGATCCTTCGCAAGCGGGCGGAGGAAATTCTCACGCTGGTGCAGAAGGCCAAAAGCGAGGTACAGATGACGGATGCCTCCATTGCGGGCGACGTTTACATCGGCGCGGGCGAGACGGATATCATCCGGTATTTTGCCCGCGCGGCAAAGCGCATGAAAAAAAGCTGCCCCGACATTCGCTATCACATTTCCAGCGGAAATGCGCAGTTTGTGACGGAGCAGCTGGATAAGGGACTCATTGATTTCGGACTGATGTACGGGCCGGTTGATCGAACCAAGTATGAGGCATTGACGCTTCCCATCGGGGACCGTTTCGGCGTTTTGATGCGGCGGGATGACCCGCTCGCGCAAAAGGAATGGATCTCGCCGGAGGAACTGCGGGACAAGCCGCTGATCCTTTCCGCTCAGGACCGTAGCGAGGGATGGACGGTTTCATCGCAGATTCGTCAGGACGTATCCCATCTGAACGTGGCCGCTACCTACAACCTGATCTTCAATGCCTCCCTGATGGTCGAAGAGGGGCTCGGCTATGCGGTTTGCCTGGACAAGCTCATCAATACAAGCGGAGACAGTCAGCTGTGCTTTCTCCCCCTGCGCCCGGAAATTGTCATCACCCCATCTATTGTATGGAAACGCTATCAGGTGTTCTCCAAGGCATCGGAACGGTTTCTTCAGGAACTGACTTCCGTCATGGATTTGCCGCAAAAATGATCCGCACCGTGCAGGCGGGAGGGGATCATCCCGGTGATGGCATGCGCGTGTTTTGCAAATAAAGGGGGAGAACAGATCCTGGGCTGGGTCCTTACTCCCCGCCGAATACCTCTTCTTCCAGAGCGTTGAGTTTCTCAGAAAGGAACGTGTCCAGTTCTGCATATAAGTCAGTATCATTCACAGCGGGGAGGCCCATCTGCCGGCAATACTCCGAGTAGGATATATCGGGAATGGGCGTCTGCACGAGCTTGTTGTACTTGGTCACTGCATCCCCGCCGGTTTGCTGTTCGTACCACAGGGAAAGGGAATTGATCGAACCAAGAATATAGTTGAAGTCATAGAAGGGAAGCTGGAACAAAGTCGTTGAGGTGATCCACTGGGAGCCCAGTATCATCTGATATTCGGGTGAATAACCGGCGTCGTATCCCAGGGCCTGGCTGCTCTCCAGATAGAGGCGCGCAATGTCTCTTGGCTCAAACGCATCCGGGTTTGCGTAAACTTCAATGCTGATCATTGCATTCAGCATGCTGGAATACAGCACATTCAGCGAGGTGATCAGGTAGCGCAACGTCAGATAGGCGCCATAGGTATCCCCGGTCCGCTCCCGGAAAAACGCCTCCATGCGGTCCGCGAGCAGAAGGGTGCCGGCAATGGAGTGCGTTTCGTTAATCGGATAGTTGACCACTACCAGTTCGTTTTCATAGGTGTCGTGCAGGTAGTGGCCAAACTCGTGCAGCACAATGCTGGAGAAGCTCAAATCATCGAAGGATCGGATCTCCACCTCAAAGGTTCCATATCTGAAGCTGGTGCTGCCGCCTGAGAGGAGCGGCGTTGTTGTTTCCAGATGCAAGTTATCCGAATTGATCAGCGATTCCAGAAGCGGCTGATAGTCGGGACAGAGCTCGCCATACAGGGCGGCGGCCTCCTTCAGGAAATCATCCTCATCCAGAAATTTCTGATTGTCAGGTTCGGTTGCCAGATAGGCCAGCCAGGCTAGGGGTTGCCACGATTTGCTGAAGCTTTCCACCACCGTGTCCGTTAAGGCCACAACATCAACATCAATGCCATATCTTTCCTCAAGTGCATAACTCATGTAATTGTCATAGCCCCAGAGAACGGCCAGCTGATTGAGCAAACGCACCTCCTGAAGGTACAGCTCTGCGATTTTATCACTATGCGCCAGGGAGGCCTCCATCAGCTTATCAAAAAAAGGATAGTAATCGTCGGTCTGCTTGAGATGTTCGTTGGCGTATTGAGTGCCATTCGAGACATGATAGGTTTCACCGTTGTAGACGAACGTTGGATCCTGCTGCTGCAGCTCCGCGATTTGCGCTACCAGCGCATCCACCTGTTCCTGGAGGGCCTGCTCGGATGTGCCCTGCGCGAAGCCGGGAAGCAGCGCAAGGACAGCCGCCAGAAGAAGGGAAAGAATTCGGTGCGTTCTCATCGAAAACCGCCTTTCTGAAGCACGGGAGAAGATCAAAAGCGTGCTGATCTAAGAATTATACAACATTTCAAGAAAAATGTCATGGCTCTTGTTTGCCGGGCTGTCCGATGGTTCCGTATGCCATCCGGCTTAACGACGCATATCAGGGGGCGAAGCACACCGGGGAGATCGCGTGAAGAAGGCAAACCCTCTCCCCGTCGCAGGCCGGATCACGGCTTATGCGCAAAACAAAAGGGGAGCTGCAACCCCGCTTTACGCGGATTGCAGCTCCCCCGGTATCTTCTGTCGTCAGGAAGCCTTATTCGGCATCAGCCGCAACGGCATTGGCCGCCGTCCTGCCGGAAACGAAGATTTCAACAATCGCGTTGCCGCCCAGACGGTTGCCGCCATGGATGCCGCCGGTCACCTCGCCCGCAGCGTACAGGCCGGGGATGATGTTTCCTTCGGTATCCAGCACGTGGCGCTCGGTATCCACCTCAACGCCGCCCATGGTATGATGCGTGGAGGGGGCCATCAGACGGATGCGCAGCGTGGTGTTTTCCAGATCGTAGGTATCCACGTTGTAGCTGCCGTCTTCGTTCTTTTCCACATCGCCGATGGTGCGGGAAGCGATCGACTTGCCCACATCCTCAAACTCGCCCTGGCCCATCACAGCCATGTCGTAGTTGCGGATGGTCTCCAGCACAACGTCGGGATCAGCGGACACGCCGATCTGAGCGAACAGATCGCCCAGCTCGGTCGCCTTGCGGGTATAATAGCGGCCCTCATAGTCGCCTTCCGCAAGCTGGATGGGACCGGGGATCAGCTCGGCGGCATTGTAGATTTCAATGAACACGCCCTTGGTGCCGTTGACTTCCATGCCGTTTTTGAACTCGGCCAGGGACAGCACGTCGCGTTCAGAGCCCTCATCCACAAAGCGCTTGCCCGTGGTGGGATTGATATACACGGCATAGTTACCGCCGCCGAAAGCCAGGTTTCCGTTATCCACCCAGGAAATCGGCATCAGCTGGGTGAAGCCCATGCCCGTGGTAGCCGCGCCCACTTCGACAGCCATATCAATGCCGCTGCCGGTGAGGGAGGAGCGGTTGGTGGTCTTGGTGGCCTCGGTCAGGTATTCGCTGGACCAGTAGACGTTGGTGTCGAGCACCATGTCGATGTTGGCAGCATAGCCGCCGGTCGCAAGAATCACGCCTTTGTTGGCATAGGCGGTGACAGGCGTGCCGTCATAGCGGGTTGCCTTCACGCCGATCACGCGGCCGGTGTCGTCGGTAATGAGGCTTTCGGCCGTGGTGCGCAGCATGATTTCATTGGCTTCGTTCGCGGAGAGGAACTCGTTCATGGGAGCCACGAAATAGGTGCCCCAGCGCCCGGCGTAATTTTCGGTCTCGCCGTCGCCGTCGGTATCGACGTCAGCGCCGATGAACTCGTTTTCACGATACCAAAGCGCACCGATCAGGGTGGGCTGGGTATCCTCCACGAAGGTGGAGCCCATTTCCTCCAGCCAGGGCTTGAGCTCCTGACCGTCCTGGATGAACTGGGTGACCAGGTCGATATCGCCATAGATCCATTCGCTGCCGTCCGCGCTCTGGCGCAGGCCGCCGTAATAGGTCTGGAAGATATGCAGGTTCAGCGTGGAGAAGAGCGTGAGCTGGTTTTCCGGAACGCCCGCGTCCAGCTGCGGCTGCGCCCAGTCCAGATAGGCCTGAATCTCGCTTTTCAGCTCCTTGAGGACGGGCAGGTAATCGGCATGAACGCCATGCTTGGAAAGCTCCTTCATGTCGCCGGCCACATACTCATGATCCTTGTAGTAATCCGCATCGAATTCTTCTTCGTTCCAGTCCAGAATGACCTTCAGCTCGTCGATGCAGCCCTGGACGGACTTGACCTTGTTGTAGGTGTTGCCGTCAAAGCCCACGCCGGTGGTCGCGTCGGGATCTTCGGGGTCCCATACCAGGTAGGGCATCACGCTCTGATACTGGCCGCCGGAGACCAGCGTGTTGCCGCCGACCTCGGCATTGGTTTCAATGACCAGCACGGTGTCGCCGTTCTGCGCAGCCTGAGCGGCCGCGGCGATGCCGGCGCCGCCAGCGCCCACGACAACCACATCATAGGTTCCCTCGATGGGGTCCTGCGCTTCATAGGAGAAGGGCTTGGCTCCCGCCTGCAGCGCCGCCACATCGCAGCCGGCCTGCTCCGCTGCCGCGTTGACGGCATTAAAGACCGCACGGCTGGTAAACGTTGCGCCGGAGACGCTGTCCACACCGGTGGAGGTGTATTCGATGATCTGGGGGAACAGAATCTCGTAGGCAACATCGCCCACATGCTCTGTCTCCGCAGAGGAGACGACCTCGATCGACTCGATGGCGTCCTCCGTGAAGGTGACGCTCAGCACCACGTCGCCGTTGTAACCGGCGGCAGTGCCCTCATAGGTGCCCGGCGTGAAGGCGATCTGCGCCGCCTCCTGCGCCTCACCCCTGGCCTGAGCAAGGGCACTGCTTACAGCGGCCTTGACGGCGTCGCTGGTGATGGTCGCACCGGTCATGCCGTCCACGCCCTCGGCGTCGGCCTGTCCCACATACGCCGCGCTCATCTGCTCGATGGCCGCGCCGCCCAGCGCCGGGGTTTCACCCTCGCCGGTGATTCCAATCGCGGTGATCGCTTCTTCGTCCACGGTCAGCTTAACGCTTACAGTGCCGCCGAAGCCCTGCGCGGAGGCCTCGTAGTCGCCAGGAGTAAACGTTGCAGCGCCAGCAGTGAACGCCGTGCTCAGCAGCATGACCGCAAGCACGATGCCCGTCCATTTCCTGATGTTCATCCTCTTTTCCCTCCTGTTATAGCGTCGGATGGATCAAATACCATATTTACTATAACCATCAATTATATGGATGTCAAGAAGCTTTTGCCAATTCAGGCATGCCGCGACAGGGACATATATCGGACAAACGAAAGGACGAACGCAACCTGCCGGTGATAAAGAAGGCAGGGCCGGCCAGGGCAGGACGCGAAGGCGGCCTGTCCTGGCGCTTCCCGGAGACGGCGGCAAGCCCGCACCCAAGACGCAGGGCCTCCCTGATACGCTTAAGAGGAACTCATGAGCGGATTTCCGTCATAACGACGGGATCAAGCAGCGTATCCAGCTCGCTTTCCGTCAAAAGCCCCCGGCTGTGCGCCAGCTCGCGCACGCTCTTTTCGGAGCGCAACGCCTCACGGGCCAGCGAGCACGCGGCGTTGTAGCCGATTTTGGGGCACAGGGCGGTCGCAAGCCCGGCGGAACGGGACACTTCCTGCTGGCAAACCTTCTCATTGACGCGAATGCCGCGGATGCAGTGAGCCGTGAGCGTCTGAAGCCCTCCACTGAACATGGTGATGCCCTGATAAAGGCTGTCAAAAATCACGGGTTCAAAGGCATTCAACTCCAGCTGGCCGCCCTCGACCGCCAGCGTGACCGTCATGTCGTAGCCCACGAGACGGAAGGCGATCTGGTTGACCACTTCCGGGATGACCGGATTGACCTTGCCAGGCATGATGGAGGACCCGTTCTGCCGGGCGGGCAGACTGATTTCGCCCAGTCCGTCCCTCGGGCCGGAGGACATAAGCCGCAAGTCGTTGCAGATCTTGGACAGGCTTGTTGCACAGCCTTTCAGGGCGGCAGAGAGCGCCAGGTAACAATCCGCGTTCTGCGTGGCATCAACGAGATCATGGCTTTGGGTGAAGGGAATGCCGGTCAGCTCCGCCAGCAGCGGAACCACCCGTCCGATATAGGTTGCGTTGGCGTTGATGCCCGTGCCCACGGCTGTGCCGCCAAGGTTGAGAACCAGCATCTCCCGACGCCCGCGGGCCAGCCGCTCGCGCTCCCTGCGCATGACCGAGGCATACGCCGCAAATTCCTGCCCAAGCCGGATGGGCACCGCATCCTGCAGCTGCGTGCGTCCCATTTTCACCACGCCGTCAAACGCCTTGGCGCGCTCGGAGAGGGCCCCGATCAACACGTCCAGCCCGTCCAGCAGGCTTTCGCAGGCCCGAAACAGCGTCATTTTGACGCAGGTGGGGTAGATGTCGTTGGTGGACTGTCCGCAGTTGACATGGTCGTTGGGATGCACGAGCGAATAATCGCCTTTTTTACCGCCCAAAAGCTCGATGGCGCGGTTGGCGATTACCTCGTTGGCATTCATATTGGTGGAAGTGCCCGCGCCCCCCTGGATGGGGTCGACGATGAACTGGTCATGCAGCTTCCCGGCGATCAGATCGTCACAGGCGCGTTCTATCGCATCCGCTATGCGCCCGGGCAACACACCGGCCATGCGGTTGGCTCGCGCGCACGCCTTTTTGATCCATGCCATGCTCACGATCATGGCCCCGGGCAGACGCTGGTTGGTGATCGGAAAATTCTCCGCGGCCCGCAACGAATGAATCCCGTAGTACGCCTCCTGGTCGATTTGTTTTTCGCCTACCAGATCGTGCTCCGTTCTATACATAGCCGCATCATAGCTCCTTCCTCATCCTTGGCTTGCTTTCAGTATAGCGATTTGGTATACTATTTTCAAATACCAATTCTACAAACTGACTTATAGGTAAATGCCTATGATTGGAGGAAACCATGACCCTGTTACATGAGATGGCCTATGTGTATGAGGTTTACCGGCAGCGCAGCTTCACCAGGGCAGCACAGGCGCTCTATATTTCCCAGCCCTCCCTGAGTCAGATGATCCGCAAGGCAGAGGGACGAATCGGCACGACGATCTTTGACCGCAGCACCTCGCCCATCGGGCTTACGGAGGCGGGGAGAGCCTACATCCGCGCGGCGGAGCAGGTGCTGCAAATCGAATCGGATCTGCGCCGGTATCTGGATGACGCGGAAAGGTGCATCACGGGCGTATTGACGCTGGGCGGTGCGATGCTGTTTACTTCTTATGTGCTGCCCCCGCTGCTGAGCACCTTTTCCGAACGCTATCCCGGTGTGGAGCTGCGCCTGCACGAAGCGCCCACAGCCCGCCTGAAGGAGCAGCTGCAGGAGGGGACGCTGGACTTTGCCGTAGACAACAGCGCCTTTGACCCGGCAGTGTACGAGGCGAGGCTTTTCAAACGCGAACAGGTGATTCTGGCTGTACCGCGCGCCTTTGCGGTCAACGAAGCGGCGGCGCGCTTCCGCCTTTCCGCCGCCGATCTGCTTCGGGAGGAAACGCCGCGCGCGCCACTTTCTCTTTTTCAAGACACCCCATTTTTGATGCTCAAGGAAGGCAATGACACCCGCGAGCGGGCCGAGCACCTGTGCGCCCGGGCGGGTTTTTCCCCGAAAATCCGGCTTCAGCTGGACCAGCAGCTCGCAGCCTATACCCTCGCGGGCTACGGATTGGGCGCAGCCTTTATCAGCGATACGCTGGCCGTGAGCGCTCCGCCGGACGAGCGGCTGTACTTCTACCGCATCGACAGCCCGGACGTAGAGCGCAGCATCAGCCTGTTTTATAAGCGCACACGTGTATTCAGCGCCCCCATGCGCGCATTTCTGGACCTGCTGCCCGCAGGGGGAAGCACCCCGGATGAAGCCCCTTTTCCCATTGATCACAAGCGTTGACAGCCGGGAGTTTTTCGGGCAACACCCGAGCGAAGAAAAAACGCCGTTCCGCCGGGAATGGCCACGGCGAAACGGCCAGAGCGCATAGCAAGCAAAGCGGGCGCAGCCACGCAGGCCGCCGGGCGGGGGCCTGACGGGCACAAGCCAGGCGGGCGATACCATTTTGTTGCGGTATCGAAGCAGAGGCTGATGCCGCAGAAAAGACGGACCAGGCCCTTTCGCGGGCCTGAGATTTGGCTTGCTTTCAGATCAGGCGCGGCCGGTGCCGGCCCATGCGGTATGCCTTCGCCAGCAGAGCTGCCTGCAAACCTGCCAAAACATGGGGCAGGGAAAAGAAACGGGTTTTCACTGGGCGATGGGCACAGGCGTATCGGCCATCACGTCGTTGACCAGCGTGAGGCAGCGTTCCATCACGCCTTTCTGGGTATCGTCCACATAGTCGGGATAGGTCTGGCCGTCGTTGAGAATCACACGGTAGCGCGTGACGTCATCCTCCTTGCCGCGCCAGGAATAGGTGGGCGTATAGCTCAGGTTGTCAAACGCCACGCAGCCGGTGACAGGGTCGTACACCACGTCGGACCGCAGCAGAATGCTGGCCAGGGTGGCGCGCTTTTCCCGGTCGTAGGTAAACAGATTGCCCAATGAATAGGCGCACAGCACGGGGTGATACTTGCCATCCCCCCGATCGGCCGTGAGGATCTCCACCGTTTGCAGCGTGCCGGAATGGGTGCCCAGAATGATATCCGCGCCCGCGTCCGCGATGCCCTGGGCAAGCTCCGTCTGGGTGCTGGTGGGGGCCGTGGCCCCTGCCTTGCCCCAGCACAGGGAAACCACGACCACCTTCGCGCCCGCCTGACGGACTTTGGCAATATCGTCGGCGATCACGGGCAGCTGCTGGCTGGCGATGACGAATGCCTGCTCCTCATCGGTGGTCTGGCGCTTTCCAGAGGAGGTCAGCTCGTTTTGGTAGCTGAGCAGCGCCACGGAAATCCCGTTCACCTCCACCAGCGTAAGGCTGTCGCGCTCCTGCTGCGAGGCATATACGCCATAGGGCGTCATTCCTGCGGCGGATACCGCCTCCTGGGTTTCAACAAGCCCGGAGACGCCGCCGTTGAGCGCGCCGTAATATCCCAGACACAAGGCGTTGACGCCCGTCGCGTGAAGAGGCGCGAGCACGTCTGCGGGAATGTTGGAATCGCTCAGCTTCGCGCTGGCAATCACGTTGTTTTCCAGCGTGGCGATGCTCAGGTCGGCCGCCAGGTCGCCCGCCAGGTCGCCAAAGAGGATGTCGAAGCGGTAGGTATCGTCGTCCGTCAGCGCTTTTTGCACATTGGAATTGATCTGAATGCTGCCTGCCGCGCACAGCGAAAAGCGCTGCTCAGGCGGCTCGGTTGGCGCTGCGGGAGTGGGTGTGGCGGTGGCCAGCTCGGAGGGAGGAAGCACGGAGGCCTGTGGCGTGGGACCGACGAGCGACACGCCGGATGCCGCAATCTGGGACAGGGACTGATCGATGGCCACCGCCAGCTCAGCCGCGTTGGTGCGTACATCGGTGGTACCCGTCAGCCTGGGCAGCAGGGCACAAAATCCCCCGAGTACCACGATGGTTAAAAGGAGCATCACGACGGTTCCCAGTGACACGCCCCGTCTTGAACGCCTGCGTCGGCTCATGGAAAGCCTCCTTCATTCCATAGGTATTGAAAAAAACAAACGTGCGCCAATCGGAGCCCGCGGGCCACGAAGGGCTTGACCAATGGATGAAGCAATGATATCATAACCAATAACCGATATGCAAGTTTGAGGAGTGACGGCCATGAAGATCAGTTTTTCCACCCTGGGCTGTCCGCGCTGGAGCTGGCGGGAGATTTTGGCGACCGCCTGCGATCTGGGCTACGGCGGCGTGGAGGTACGCGGCGTCGGCAACGATATCTCGGTTCCCAGCATTCCCGCCTTTTCGGATGAAAACCTGGACAAAACCAAGGCGGAGCTTGCCCGATTGAACCTGGCCATCCCCTGCCTGGACAGCGATTGCTGCATTCACCTGCGCGAAACGGAGCAGACCACCAACGAGGAAATCCGGGCCTATATTCACCTGGCGCAGAAGCTGGGCGTGCCCTATGTGCGCGTGATGGCGACCGCGCCCGTTCCTCAGCCCGCCGGTACGGTGGATGAGGGCTACGTGCAGCACCGCGCGGTGGAGATGGGGCATTACGCGCTGGAACACGGCGTGAAGATGCTGATTGAGACCAACGGCGTGTGGAGCGACAGCGAGAAGCTGGCCCGGCTGATGAGCACCATCAGCTGCGAGGGCGTGGGTGTCTTGTGGGATGTCCATCATCCCTACCGCTTCATGCACGAAAAGCCGGAAACCACCTATCAGAACCTGCGCCCCTGGCTGTGCCATACCCATTTCAAGGACAGCACCGCCACGGCGGACGGCTACCGCTATGCCCTGCCCGGCTTTGGCGACGTGCCGTTGGAAGAAATCGTGGGCGTGCTCAAGGATGGCGGCTACGACGGGTTCTATTCGCTGGAATGGGTCAAGCGCTGGGATACGACGCTGGAGGAACCGGGCATCGTCTTTGCGCACTTTGCCAACTATATGCGCACGCTCTGACGGCGCCATTGCCGGGAGCTTGCTAAGGGGCGGCCGCCGGAGGGCGGCGGCCCCTTTGTGATGCGCGGAAAGGTCGAACGTATGTTTGACAACCGTACCTAAAACCTGTATCATAGCAAAGACAAGGAGGCGTGGCGCATGATTGTTTTGGGCGTCGACCCCGGACTGGCCACGCTTGGCTGGGGCGTGATCGAGGCGGAGCGGGGAAGGCAGCGGCTGGTGGACTATGGCTGCATTCTGACCACGCCGCAGCAGTCCTTTCCCGACCGCCTGTGCCAGATCGGGCGGGATATGCGCGCACTGCTGAGCCAGTACCGGCCGGAGGAGATCGCCTTTGAGGAATTGTTCTTTGCGCGCAATGTGACCACGGCGCTCACCGTGGGCGCGGCACGGGGCGTGAGCCTGGCCGCCTGCGCCGAGTATACCGACCGGCTGTATGAATACACGCCCATGCAGGTCAAGCAGGCCATCGTAGGCTATGGCAAGGCCGAAAAGCAGCAGGTGCAGCAGATGGTAAAACTCCTTTTGCATATGCAGGACATCGCCCGCCCCGACGACGCGGCAGATGCCATCGCCATCGCGCTGACCCATGCCGCCACGGGTCCCGCGCGCGAGCAGTTTAAAATGAAGTGAGGCGCTGACATGATCGCAATGGTAAAGGGCACCCTGATGGAAAAAAGCGAGGGCGAGGCCGTTGTGATGACCGCCGGCGGCCTGGGCCTGCGCGTGATGTGCAGCATGAACACGCTCGCCGTGCTGCCTGCCGCCGGGCAGGAATGCACGCTGTATACCTTTATGAACGTGCGGGAGGACGCCATGGAGCTCTTCGGCTTTTGCCAGAAGGAGGAGCGCGACATGTTCAAGCGCCTGACCTCCGTAAGCGGCATCGGCCCAAGGAGCGCGCTGGGCGTGCTGGGCAGCATGCCGCTGGCGGATCTGCGCCTGGCCATCCTCACCGGGGATGCCGCAGCGCTGTCCCGCGCGCCGGGCATCGGCAAGAAAACGGCGCAGCGCATCAGTCTGGAGCTCAAGGACAAGCTGGCTCAGGATGCGCTTTCCGGCGCGGCGGGACTGGACGACGCGGCCTTTGCCATCGAGCCCGACGCGCCCGCACAGGACGCGCTGGGCGAGGCGCTGCTGGCCCTTAAGTCGCTGGGATACACGCCGCAGGAGGCAGCCGCGGCGCTCAAGGGCGTCAAGGGGCAGGCGGAGACGCCGGATGAGCTGATCAAGCTCGCCCTGCGCCACATGGCGCAAAACATGTGAGGGAAGAAGAGAGGATAGGGCATGGACGACCGCATCGTTTCCACGGGCTTCCGGCAGGGCGAGGACGAGCAGGAGCAGAGCCTGCGCCCCAAAACCCTGCGGGAATACATCGGTCAGGAGAGCGTAAAGCGGAATCTGCATATCTCCATCGAGGCGGCGCTCAAGCGCCACGAGCCGCTGGACCATCTGTTGCTCTACGGCCCGCCGGGCCTGGGCAAAACCACGCTGGCAGGGATTATCGCCGCGGAGATGGGGCAGAACATCCGCATTACCAGCGGCC
>UMJL01001001.1_pt1 | contig 17743 bp, 9 predicted proteins | sample 1966071 | NCBI WGS metagenome assembly UMJL01 (sample SAMEA4836148, study PRJEB28245) | human gut metagenome | biome: gut microbiome; material: fecal sample | place: Denmark | collected 2008
TTAATTTTTAATTCGTCCCAATTTTAATGGGACACTAATGACATAAAATATATAATGCTGTCCTATTATATATATAACAGAACAGCATTACCAATTACAGAACGATAATTACGTCCTTCCAAATACATATTTTACAACCTTAGCATTAGCTTGGTTTTCATTAATAAAGTCTCTTTCAATGTAGATGTCAGTAACCTTCATTGCTTCATCAACATGGTTTAATGCTGCGTGGACTGTGTACTTGTCAATGCCAACTTTGTTGAGAGCAATGGTGGCCCAAGAGTGGCGGGCTGCATAGAATTCTAAGTCATCTACTTTTAACAATTTGCCTATTTCTTTCAAACCTGCATTAATGGCCCTGTTAAAGTTGTTGGCTGTATTGTACATTTGATAGAATCTGAATACTTTTTTATCTGTGTAATCTTTGTACTTCTTTATGAGAGAAGATAGTATAGGGAGAATGGTAACTTTCATCTTTGCTTTATCAAGCCTTCTTCCTGTGGTTTTACTTCTATAATAAGTGATTACGTTTTCTTCAATTTCATCACAATTATGTAAATCAATAGAGTTCATTCCCATTAAACAGAAGGAAAGAATGAAACAGTCTTTAGCTAGATTGAATGGGCAGTTTCTTTCCTTACCATTGGCATTGCAGATATAGGGTAACATTGATATTTGATTAATTACTTCTGCAGTTAATGCTCGTTTGCGTGTAGCTTCCTGTTTGGGGACTTCAATGTGTTCGAATGGAGAGTGAGGTATCAGAATGATGTTCTTATCATAATCATTGTATTTCTTTTTGGCTTCATTGAAGAGATGTCTTATGCTTCCTAAATAGAGTGAAACTATCCTATTGGAAGGTATTCGTTTACCCTGCTTCTGTAATTGAAGCACTTGTTTTACTCTTTTGAGATTGAGGTGAGTTTTGAAGCCATTTAGAAGTTGAGAGGTCACTTCATCCGTCTTTAAATACTCCTTGCCTAAATAGCTTATGAAGGAATTGAGGGCAGACTGATAATTTTTCTTTCCTTTGATGTCTGTTGTCTCTAGCCATTCCTTACAAAACAGAATGAAGTCTATTGGCTGTGTTTGTTCTCGGTCTGATTTGAGGAAGGCTAAAATATCATCTAAGGTGTAGTAATTTACCTCTAACTGGAGTTTGGCACATTTTTCTTGGTAGGTATTGATTAGCTTATCTACCTCTTTCTTTATAGTAGTTCCTTCTTTGAAATTGAAGGACTTGGTTAAATCTTTAGAGGTTACAAACAGGCTGCTTGATAGTCTTTTAACCTTTCTGTCTTGGGTAAATCTCACTTTGACGTTGTAAGTTCCGTCACTTCTTTGTTTGTCCCGTTGGACTTCTGCCTTGATTGTTAGCATTTTAATCTATTAATTTGGGGTCAACAATAGGTCAACAACAAAGAATATTAGGTAGAATTTAGCCTAATTTCTGCACCTGAATGATACCCCACTAACAAAGAAAAAGTCCTCATAAGTATCTAACTTACAAGGACTTCTCTTTGGGTGGAAGACCGGACTCGAACCGGCGACATTCAGAACCACAATCTGACGCTCTAACCAACTGAACTACATCCACCATGTTTGCGTTTCTCTAACGCGGTGCAAAGATAGATATAATCTTTTAATCTGCAAATATTAGGAGGAATTTTTTTAATAAAAAATGTACTCTTTTATTCCCTTATTATGTTTGTTGAATAGGGAGCGGGTATCCTTAGTAAAGATTTTCAAGTGGTTACGTTCTGTAACGGATAGTGAGTCTGTCGGATAATTGATCGGATATAATATGTAATTCTTCTTTCGCGATAATACCGGCCGAGAAGTCCATACTAAACCGTATTCGCAATTGGTGACGCGGGTAATGCTGTCCTTTTCAAGTTCTAATTTAAACAAAATTCCTCCGTCTGTCCGGCGGGCAGACATATTGGAAATGAAATTTCCTAATGAATAGACTACCGCATGTCGGCTACCTGCCGTGCTGTCCGTACGGAGTTCCATTGGCTGTACTACATGGGGATGAGAACCGATGATATGAGTTACACCTTGCTGCAATAACCAATTTGCGAGAGAGGTCTGTTCCCGGTTAGGGAGCGATTGGTATTCTTCACCCCAATGTATACAGGCAATGAGAACATCGGGTTGGAGTGCTTTCGCTTTCCGGATGTCCAGTGCCATCGTCTCTTTGTCAATGTAATTCACAATGTTGGGAGAAGTTGCTTTGAGACCGTTTGTACCATACGTATAGTTGAGAAGTACGATGCGGAAACCGTTCTTTTCTATCATGAGCGGATATCGCTGTTCGCGTGTTTCAGCATTGGTGTATGTACCTGCATATGGGATGCGGAGGGAGTCGAGCATGAGAATGGTTCGTTCCAGACCTTTTTTACCCCGATCCAGACAATGGTTGTTGGCTGTTATCAATACGTTGAAACCCGCTTCACGGATGGCGGAAAGATATTCGTCCGGTGCACTGAAAGCAGGATAACCACGATATGGTTTTCCGCCGAGGGTTACTTCCAGATTGGCGACGGCAATATCCGCCCGGCTGATTTCTTCTTTGACGAATTTGAAACAATCGGAGTAATCGTATCCGGCAGGAGTACGGGCGGCATTGATTTGTCCTTGGTGTTGCATCAGGTCACCGGCAAAAAGGAGTGTGATGCGGTGGGGAAGAAGGCTGTCATTCGCATTGGATATGATCGTATCTGAAACAGCCTTGACTGTATCTCCCTTTTCCTGCGACACAGATGTGCAGGAAAAGGAGAGAAGTAAGAGAATTATGAATGAGAAATATCTCATTTATAAATGGCTTTTTTACCGGCCAACAGCGTGTTCTTCATCAACGAAACAATGGTCATAGGGCCTACACCTCCCGGCACGGGGGTGATGTATGAACACTTGGGAGCAACCTCATCAAACTTTACGTCGCCCGTCAGTTTGAAACCGGATTTTTTGCTGGCATCGGGTACGCGGGTGGTACCTACATCGATAATAACCGCACCTTCTTTCACCATATCGGCTTTCACGAAATTAGGCTGTCCTAAGGCAGCGATAATGATATCGGCTTCCTGACATTCTTTTACCAGGTCACGTGAGCGGCTATGGCAAACGGTGACTGTTGCGTCTCCCGGGTAGGCTTTCTGCATCATGAGGGCAGCCATCGGTTTACCGACAATGTTACTGCGTCCCAATACTACGCACTTTTTACCCGATGTTTCGATTTTATAACGCTTCAGCAGTTCGAGTATGCCGTTCGGAGTGGCAGATACGTAACAGGGCAGTCCGATAGACATGCGTCCTACGTTAATGGGATGGAAACCGTCTACGTCTTTGCGATAGTCGATGGTTTCGATTACTTTCTGTTCGGAGATGTGCTTGGGCAACGGGAGCTGTACAATGAAGCCGTCCACGTCGGTATCTTCGTTAAGTTCGCGTACTTTGGCCAGCAGTTCGTCTTCGGTCACATCGCTTTCATAACGGATAAGGGACGATTTGAAACCGCATACTTCACAGGCTTTTACTTTTGCAGCTACATATGTTTCGCTACCTCCGTCGTGTCCTACAAGGATAGCGGCCAAGTGGGGACGTTTACCTCCATTAGCCACAATTTCTGCCACTTCATCGGCAATTTCTTGCTTTACTTGTTCGGAAATGGCTTTTCCATCTATAAGGGTCATGTTCAATAGTATTTTGGTGATGGGCAAAAGTAGAATAATTTGCCGAACTCTCCAAGTCAAAGGAAAAGAAAGAAAGGAGCTTGTTTTTGTCAAGAGCTGATTTACGTATTCTTAACAAAATAGCCGGCGCTTCGCAAGAAAATGTGTGCCGCATTGTAATCCGGTTACATTTGTATCGCAACTAATAATGAAATGCATCGTGACATTACTTGTTATACATCGTGACATTACTTGTTATGTACCGTGACATGCCTTGTTATTTTGTATAAGTATTGTTCGGAAGTGCCGTAAGCACCCATCCCGGAGTTTTTGGCAAGTGATTTAAAAAAGAAAAGGAGAAAGCCGAAACTCTCTCCTTTATAGGTGTTTTAACTGAATATACTTTATGATTACGTCTGTAAAGATACGAAATCAGAATACAATAATCAAGTTTTTAGCCGGAAATTATCAGCGTTTCATTTTAGGCATCATCTTACCCATCTTGCTGCCTGTTACCATCTTCATCATCTTACGGGTCTGGTCGAATTGTTTCAGCAGGCGATTTACTTCCTGAATAGTCGTTCCGCTACCTTTGGCAATACGTGTGCGGCGTGAGCCATTAAGTATTTCGGGATTGGAACGTTCTTCCGGTGTCATGGAGTAGATGATGGCTTCAATGCTTTTGAATGCGTTATCGTCGATATCGATGTCTTTGATGGCTTTGCCTACACCCGGAATCATGGATGCGAGTTCCTTAAGGTTACCCATCTTCTTGATTTGTGCAATCTGGCTGAGGAAGTCGTTGAAGTCAAATTGATTCTTGGCAATCTTTTTCTGTAAACGTTTGGCTTCTTCTTCATCGTATTGTTCCTGGGCGCGTTCTACCAGCGAAACGATATCACCCATACCGAGGATACGGTCTGCCATACGTGCCGGATGGAACTGGTCGATAGCATCTAACTTTTCACCTGTTCCTACGAATTTGATAGGTTTATTTACAACCGAACGGATAGAAAGGGCTGCACCGCCACGGGTATCACCGTCGAGTTTAGTCAGCACTACACCGTTGAAGTCGAGACGGTCGTTGAACTCTTTGGCTGTATTTACAGCATCCTGTCCGGTCATGGAGTCGACTACAAAGAGAATTTCATTCGGCTGGATGGCTTCTTTGATCGTTGCAATCTCCTTCATCATTTCTTCGTCTACGGCCAGACGTCCGGCTGTATCGACGATGACGAGATCATAACCTTTGGCCCTGGCCTCTTTGATAGCGTTCTGGGCAATCTCCACAGGATTCTTGCTATCCGGTTCGGAATACATCGGAACATCGATCTGTTCGGCCAGTACGCGGAGCTGTTCGATGGCAGCGGGACGATATACGTCACAGGCTACGAGTAACGGTTTACGGTTTTTCTTTGTTTTGAGCATCCGGGCCAGTTTCCCGGAGAAAGTAGTTTTACCCGAACCCTGCAGACCGGACATCAGGATAATGGCAGGCTGGCCTTTGGTGTCGATTTCAACGGTTTCTCCACCCATCAATTGGGTCAGTTCGTCGTGAACGATTTTCACCATCAACTGACTCGGTTTTACGGCGGTAAGAACGTTCTGTCCTAATGCCTTTTCTTTTACCGTGTCAGTAAAGGTTTTTGCCACTTTATAGTTAACGTCGGCGTCCAACAAGGCTTTGCGTACGTCTTTCAGTGTTTCTGCTACATTGATTTCGGTGATCTTACCTTCACCTTTCAAAATCTTAAACGACCTCTCCAGTCTCTCGCTTAAATTATCGAACATGGTTATATTAATTACGAATTAGGGTGCAAATGTACTAAAATCTCTTGTATTTATATCTTTTTATTCTGCCATTTTGCTTTTTTGAGATAAATATAGCTTGTTATGAACAATAATGTATAATACACTATCTCAATGGTAAAACACCATTCGATAGGCGCTTTCAGCCACATTCCGATAAAGATTATATACGAACCGTAGATGAGGATCGTAATGGTTTCCAGCAGGAGGGCGGCTTGTGTATTGCCTGTTCCCGATATTCCGTTGAATACGACATTGGCAACCGAAGCGATCAGCATGGCACAGCAGATGACGTACACTGAAGGGACAGACTCCGTTATCAGTGCGGCTTCGTTGGTATAGATCGAAAGCATCGCCTGCGGAAATATTGCGGTGACAATGACCAGTGCCAGCATAATGAAGAATGAAAAACGGGCTATCTTATTGATGAGCGGCATGACGTGTTGTATGCCGCCTGCACCGATTGCATTACTTACCAGACTGTTGGTTGTCGTGGCCAGTGCATTGACCGGAATCAGCATCACGATATAGATGCTACGTACGATATTGGCAATGGCAAGTTCGCGTTGTCCTAACCTCTCTACGGCAATGAAGAATACGAACCACGTAGCCATTGACAGGAAGTACTGTAACATGGTGAAGCATGAGATGCTGAGTATGCGCATCAGCAACTGGGGATCGAAGGAACGGAACCGGTTCAAGCCGTATTTTTTCAGATCGACAGTAATGTACGTGTAAATAAGGAAAAACAGGATGGAACTGGCTTCGGCTATCACAGAAGCGATAGCGGCTCCCTTGATGCCCATTTCCGGAAATCCGAAGTGTCCGAATATCATGGCGTAATCCAGGATCACGTTGACAATGGCCATGACAATGGCATTAATCGTTAGCACTTTGGTACGGGTAATGCCGATGTATAATGCGCGGAACATTACATTGACAAATGAGAAGAAGAAACCGTAGGTACGCCAGTCCAGAAACTCCATCGTGGCATCGAATATCGATTCGGAGGATACCAGCATGCGCATGATGTTGCTTCCGAAAGCTTTGGTGAAGCCAAACAGTAACAGGGCCATGACCAACAGGAACATAACGCCCTGCATCATTACGGGACCCACGTCCGCATAGCGTCCTTCTCCATTGCGGCGGGCTATGACGATTTGTGAACCGGTACTAAATCCGAAAGCGATCGTAAAGACGCATATATAGAAAAGCCCGCCCATCGCAGAGCCTCCGAGGGCTACTTCTCCGACTCTTCCGAGAAAGGCCGTATCAGTGACATTAATGACATTTTGTGCTAATAAACTGAGGAGTATCGGGTAGCTGACACTCCAAATCTGTTTGTTGGTATACATAAATCGGCGTTTAGGTTTGCAATTTGCAAAGATAGCTCTTTTATTCGGATATAATATCGAGAGGATAAGTAAAATTAATGACAGGTCGTTCCTGTTCATCGGCCGTTATGTTGTAGCTGCCTCCGAAATGCTGCAACAAAAGGCGATTGATATCATGACGTATGCTTACTTCCTGGGAATTGAATTCCGGATCGGCCAGCGGGCTGTTGCTGATGCGGAAACATATCTGTTTGCCGGAATCGTCACGAGTCAGAGTGAAAGTGATTTCTCTGTGTGCCGTGTTTTTCTGCGGATAAGTCAGAGTGCTGACCAATGCTTGAATGAGCCTTCCGGTATCGGTTGTGATGGGTTGCGTCTCGATATGGGTATCGAAATATATTTCTATGGTTTCTTCATTGCGCATGCGGGCCATATAGATAGCGTCATTACAGAGTGCCACAGCATCATATTCCTGTATTTGGAACTTCATCATGTTGGCTTCCAGACGCGACAAGTCCAGTACGTCATTAACCAGTTGCATCAATTCTTCGGTATTTTTCTGGATGATGGCAGAGAATTCTTTTCTTGTGTCCTCGTCCATATTCGGTTCTGATGCTATCAGTTGGGAAAATCCTACGACTCCGTTCAGTGGAATGCGAATATTATAGCTCATGTTGGCAAGGAAATGATTCTTAGTCTCATTGGCTTTTTCGGCTATCCGGGTAGCTTTGCGGGTTTCGCTTTCTGCTATTTTCAGGGCTTTACGTACCCGGAAGATGCGTAACATGAAAAATACCAATACGATTAATGTCGTGCCGATAACGATAAGTACAATAAGTTGTATTTTGTTTTTCAATTGTTCCTCTTCGAGGGCTATTTTATTGATGTGATAGTTGCTTTGTATCAGTTTCATTTGTTTGTCGGAAAGCTCGGTGACCAGTGAGTCTTTCATTTGCAGTACCTTTTCATAGATGGGCAGCGCTTCCTGGCTGCGGCCGGCTTCCACGAGTATGTCCGCTTTGGCAGACAATTGGTTGACGTAGTCGGAACTGAACGCTTCCTGTAATAAGACGATTGTGGAATCCAACTGGCTAAGGGCCTTGTCATACTCTTTACAGCGCCGGTAGTACAAAGCGTATGCATCGTAATAGAGCACGCGATACATAAAATAGGTATGTGGTGTGAGATACTTGGCTCCTTTTTGTAAATGTTCAAAAGCAGGGTGAGGCTGATTCATCTCTAAATAATAATAAGCATAATAGAGTTCATTGAAGATCAACGGATCCTGAAAAGCCTCTTCCATGGTGGGATTCTTTCTTATGTAGTCTTCAAGGATACTTTTCTGTTCATCGAGATATTTCTTCAGGTTTTCAAAGTCATCTTTGGCTTTACTGAGTGAAACGAGTTGGCAAAGTACGGAGTTGTGTACAATTACGTTATCCAGTTTGGGGAGTAGCATATGGGCCTCTTCCAATGCTTTTTTCCCTTCTTCCCAACGTCCGGTACCCATGTAAGCATTTGCCAGACATTGTTTGGCACCGATTAATCCGCGCACATTGTTGGCTTCCTGTGCCTTTTGGTACATCTCGAGTGATTTATTGATGGCAAATTCGATCTGCTCTCTATAAGAATAAAGATCTATCTGGCATCTTTGTGCGTCGAAATAATAATCCCACAGATTGCCTTCGCGGACAAAAGGCTCCATCTTTTCGATCTTTTGTATTACGCTGTCCAGTTCGTTCTGGTTGTAGTAATAGATAATCTGGAAATAAAGGGCGGTTCCGGCATATTTGGGATTATTCTGTGCGATAGCTTCTTGCAACAGCATATCCGAGTAGCGGATACAGTTGGGATTGGTTTGCTCCATCCGCGTGATATCCTGTATCATTTGCAGGCGTGCAGAGTCGTGCGGCATGCTTGTCAGCAGTCTTTCCAGACTGTCTCTTTTTGCCGAGGATGGAGTAGCCGTAGGCATACCTGTTAAAAAATGGCAACTCAGAATAAGGGTAAATATCAATTGTTTCATTGGGTATTCTCCTTTCTGTTGACTACCGGGATTATGGGGTGGGTGAACATAAAACGGGCCCCCTCGGTATATTCATGATCTATCCATATCCGGCCACCGACTTGTTCGATGATAAGTTGGCAGATGGAAAGTCCCAATCCTGTGCCCTGTGCACCTTCATTTAATTTTTCAAAGCGGTTGAATATCTGCTTTTGTTTTTCCAACGGGATACCGCAGCCGGTGTCGGTGACGGAAAAGAGCGCGACCGTATCCGATTCTTTCTCGACCTCGAGAGTGATAACACCCTCTGTCGTGAATTTGGTGGCGTTGATAAGTAAATTGATGAGCAGTTGCTGCAAACGGGAGTCGTCTGTTACAAGAGGAAGTGACTCTAATGTGGTAACAAAACGTACTTCGGCTTGTGTCTGTTTCACTTTCTCTACAGTTTCTACCACGTTACGGCAGATGACCACTGCATCGCTTTCTTTCAAATTGAATGTCAGTTTTCCTACATCTACACTTGAAAGGTCGATAACGTCATTGATAAGTTTAAGGAGAAGTTCTGAGTTTTGTTGTATAATCTCGTTGCATTGCTGGCGTGTGTCATTGTCGATGGAGTCATCCGTGAGAATGGCGGAGAAACCCGAAAGAGCGTTCAGGGGAGTGCGTATTTCATGGCTCATGTTCGATAGAAAGAGACTTTTGGTTCTTGTTGAGTTCTCTGCATATTGCTGGGCTTTTTCCAATTTCTCTTTTGACAGGAATAGGCGTTTGTTCCCTTTTTTAATAAGGAAAATGAGGAGGAGGATGAGGCCTAACATGGAGAGTACTGCAAGAATTCCCCATAAGATTGTTCTGTTACGTTCTTGCTGGTTTTTAATTTCCAGTTGGTCTATTTGGTAAATGGTACGTAATTCATTAATTTGGCGGACATAGCTGAGGTTGTCCAATGAGTCTTGTAATGCACTTGTCCTCTGATAGATAAAACAAGCTTTGTCGGTTTGCCCTTGTTTCGCCAGAAGCCGTGCGCATTGGATATTCAGTTGTACGTGTTGATACGGGGCATAAGACGGACGGAGTTCGCTGATGATTTTACCGTATTGCTCCAATGCCCGGTCATATTGTTCTGTCAGTTCGTAATAGCTGGCATGCATATAATCCAGCATAAAGTTCATATGAAAGAAATTGTTTTCTGCATTTGCACGTGTTGCTTCGGTGAGGTATGCTTGGGCTTTGTCGGGCTGATGGGTCATTATCAGATAATATGCACGGCATATGGAGGTATAAAACAGATTGGATGATGTTGGAAACTTGTCGAACAGGCTTTCGAGTTGCTTTAGATATGCATGGGCTTCGTCGATTTTTTCTATTTTAAGCAGACTTAAGATAAGATTAGGCAGGATATGTATTTTTATCAAATCCTCATCATCTGATTTATCCAATATCCGTATGGCTTCTTCGTATGAGTCGATGGCTTGTTGCTGTATGTTGGATGCCAGGTAAACATCGCCTATGGCGCGGAGTGAAAGAGCTATCCCTTTGTCATATTCCATCTCTTTGGCCTTTTGATACATGATGTGGGCTTTATCTACAGCTACGGTAATATCGCCACGATTCGCATATGCCCTTGCTACCAGTTGCTTCAGATAAAAAAGAAGATCATATCGTTTGTCGGCTTCCAATTTCGGTTCGAGTTCTTTTTCCAATAAAATAATACTGTCGGAAGACATTTCCCTATCATAAGGCAGGTTATGATCGATAAGAACCTGTAACTTTTCCAGGTGTTTGGAAGTGTTATCAACAGGATATGCCGGCAGGGAACATAGAAGTCCGGCCAGCATTCCTAATATATAGTAATAGATATGACTTCTCACTACCTGGTATACTGTTTGTGATGTATTGCTGCAAAAATAAATAAAAAGAGCGAAGATTTTATAAATCTCCGCTCTTTTTATTTATTTATTTTCTATTGACGGTATTCCGTACTCCGGTGTCTTTATGATTGGGATATCCGGGGGTATGTTTTTTCCGGTGTTTATCCGTGTCTGCTCTGAAGTTATGATAATCATCTTTTAGCTGTTCATGCTCATCAGGAATTCGTCATTGTCTTTAGTCTTTTCAAGACGGTCTTTTACGAAATCCATCGCTTCTATCGGGTTCATGTCCGCCAGATACTTACGTAATATCCACATACGGTCGAGTGTAGTCTTATCAAGCAGCAAATCATCACGACGTGTACTTGAAGCCACAATATTAACAGCCGGGAAGATACGTTTGTTAGATAAGTTACGGTCGAGTTGAAGTTCCATATTACCGGTACCTTTAAATTCTTCAAAGATAACCTCATCCATTTTCGAACCGGTATCGATCAATGCGGTTGCGATAATGGTCAGCGAACCTCCGTTTTCGATATTACGGGCCGCACCGAAGAAACGTTTGGGTTTATGCAGTGCATTGGCATCCACACCACCCGAAAGTACTTTTCCGGATGCCGGTGAAACAGTATTGTAAGCGCGTGCAAGGCGAGTGATGGAGTCTAAGAAGATGACAACATCGTGTCCGCACTCTACCAGTCTTTTGGCTTTTTCAAGTACGATGCCTGCAATTTTTACGTGGCGCTCTGCAGGTTCGTCGAAAGTCGATGCAATAACTTCTGCGTTTACGCTACGTGCCATGTCCGTTACTTCTTCCGGGCGCTCATCGATAAGCAACATTATCATGTATACTTCCGGATGGTTGGCGGCGATTGCGTTGGCAATATCCTTCATAAGTAATGTCTTACCTGTTTTAGGCTGTGCTACGATCAGTGCACGTTGGCCTTTACCGATCGGAGAAAACAGGTCTACTACACGTGCAGACATAGAATCGGAATATCCCCCTTTGCAAAGTCTGAACTTTTCGTCCGGGAAAAGGGGAGTCAGGTGATCGAAAGGAACGCGGTCGCGTACAAATGCTGCATCACGTCCGTCTATTTTCGATACCTTTACTAATGGAAAATATTTTTCGCCTTCTTTGGGCGGACGAATTACACCTTCTACTACATCTCCTGTTTTCAGACCAAATAGCTTGATTTGTGATTGGGATACATAAATATCATCCGGAGATGAAAGGTAATTATAGTCCGAAGAACGTAGGAATCCATAACCATCCTGCATGATTTCCAATACGCCTGTACCGGTCAGGATGTCATCGAATTCATAAGGCTTTTCACGCTCTATGATTTTACGTTCCGGTGCCGGTACATTTTCACCTGCATTTTGTTGTTGCGCAGGTCTTTGCATAGGCAGACGGGGATTGTTGTTATTTCTTGGAGCGTTATTATTGCTGTTATTATTATTGTCACGTGGACGTATAACACGGGGGCGCGGTTGGTTTTGCGCTTGTTCAGGGGCAGGAAGGGTGACTGTTTCAGCCTTGGTCGATTCGAATTTACCGAATAATTCAGTTGGTAATTCTACTTTTTCAGATGGAAGATCTTCTATAGGAATGAAGTCGTCATCAGAGCTTTCCGACAGGATTTTACTTTCTTCATCAACAACGGCCGGAGCTTTGGGCTTGATAATCGGTTTGGAAATCGGTTTAGAAGCAGGCTTAGAGATTGGTTTGGAAGCCGGTTTCGCTTCCGTTTTCTTTTCTTCTTCCGCTTTCTTGGTTTCCGTTACCACCACTTCTTTTTCTTCTTTAGCGGCAGGCTGTTCTTCTACCGGTTTGTTTACTACCGGATTTTTGCGTGGACGTCCTACTTTCTTTTTCGGAGCGGCTGCAGGAGTCTCTGCTGCGGGAGTAGCGATTTCTTGTTTTACAGTAGCGGCTTCTTGTGCTTGTGCTTTAGTTGCCGGAGCCGGTGCAGTTGTTTCTGCCTTGGTTATCTCACCGTTTTTGGTAGCAGAAAATACTTTGTTTTCTTTCTTCACTGCTACGCGTGACCGTTTTTTCTTGTCTTCGTTTCTTTCCTCTTTCAATTTATCTGCCGCAACTTTCTTAGTAGCGCCGGCGATAGCTTGTTCATCAAGGATTTTGTAAACAAGTTCTTCTTTTTTTAGTGAGTCTGTCTTTTTTATACCCAGTTCGTGGGCAATAGTTTGTAGTTCCGACAAATCTTTGTCGTTCAATTGGATAATGTTATACATACAGTATAGTAAGTTATTAATATTTTTCTGTTCAGCTGAAATATGAACAACACAACAGGACTTCACTTGTCATTGGTCATGTGAACATATGCTTTAAATTATGAATCTGGGATATTTCTGTTGAATTGGATATCTGGTTGTTTCCCTCTGGTGAGAAATAGCAGAGTGTTTCAACGGCGCAAAGATAATAAATAATTCTGGTTTCATAAATAAATCATCATTTTTTTCATTTAAAAGTGTATCTTTGTTACTTAAAATTGAACATTATGATAGTTACTGAAGCTCATCTTATTTATTTTTCGCCTACCCACACATCTAAACAAGTAGGTGAAGCAATTGTTCACGGAATAGGAATAACTAATTTTTCAACGACCGATTTAACCTTAAAACCGGTTGAAGAAATGGAGCTTCCGACTTCTGCATTGGCTGTTGTGGTAGTTCCTGTATATGGCGGACATGTAGCTCCGTTGGCAATGGAGCGTCTGGAAAGTATCCGGGGTAACGATACTCCGATAGCATTGGTGGTGGTTTATGGTAATCGTGCTTATGAGAAAGCTTTGATGGAACTGGATGCCTTTGTTTTACTGAATGGATTTAAGGTAATTGCCGGGGCGACTTTTATAGGTGAACACTCTTATAGCAGTGCGAAATATCCGATTGCGGCAGGGCGTCCTGACTCTAATGATTTGGAATTAGCAGTGGAATTCGGCAAGAAATTGAAAGCCAAAGTAGAAGCAGCTTCCAGCCTGGAAACTCTTTATCCGATTGATGTCCGGGCTATTCCCCGGCCGCGACAACCTTTTTTTCCGTTATTTCGCTTTTTGCGTAAGGTGATAAAACTACGTAAGAGCGGTGTGCCTTTGCCGCGTACACCGTGGTTGGAAGACGAAAGTCTTTGTACGCATTGTGGTGCATGTGTACGTCATTGTCCGACAGGTGCCATATTGAAAGGTAATGAAACACAAACGGATGCAGAAAAGTGTATTAAGTGTTGTGCTTGTGTTAAATCATGTACGCAACAGGCGAGGGTGTATGATACTCCGTTTGCTGTGTTGCTTTCGCAGTGTTTTACCCGGCAGAAAGATCCGAAAACAATCTTATAGTCTATCAATAAAAATCCTCTTTCGCACGCTGAAACCGAATAACGGAAAGCAAGCGGAAGAGGAATTGGCACATTATTCCTCGTTAATCTTTAGGATGATTACTCTTTTTGTGTTCCCATCTATTCGAAAACGATTGTCGGTCCGTTCTCCTATTACCCAAGCTATTTTGTCCCCGCAGCATAGAATCCATTGTTGTTCTTTCCGGATGATGGAGAATTTTCTGTCTGTCAGGTAGTCGCTTACTTTTTTCTTTCCTTTCATTCCAAAGGGGATAAAGGTATCTCCTATCTGCCATTTTCTTAAGCTGAGTTTTTCGACTAATTTGTCAGCATCAAAATAGGCAATGTGTTTGTCGCGGGAAATAATAAAATCCCTTGTGTATTCTCTTTCTTCTCTGATTAGTTTGAAAGGAGGGTATTCTTTTTCTTCCTTTTTGTCTATCAGCAGATATTCTCTGTCTTTCGTTATTCTCCAACCTTCTTTGCTTATAAATTGTTTGCCTGCTTGTTTATTTAATGCAGTCAGAATGTTTTTAGTTTGTGCCGGGTTGAATCCCAACGGATAGAGTATTTCGAATAGCAGTGTTTCTGGGGCGGGATCGTTTAGCAATGCGGTGATACGGATATTGCCTTTTTCCATTATCCGTTGTTTCCCTTCATCTATACCTTTATTATATATACGCACTACATCGTTCAGATAATTACTGGTATCGATAATATGTTCTTTTGCTGCCGGATTAATTTCCTGCATAAGTGGCAACAGGTGCAGACGTATTTTGTTGCGGGTGTATTCGTCTTGCAGATTTGTACTGTCCGTCACGTATTGCTGACCGGTGCTTTGCAGGTAATCAATAATTTCTTTTCGGTCGATACATAAAAGCGGTCGCACGATATCTCCGTTTTTAGGCCGTATTCCCAATAATCCGTTTATTCCTGTCCCACGTATAAGATTAAGCAATACCGTCTCTACGCTGTCATCTTGATGGTGAGCCACGGCGATGACATCGGCATTTGTCTGTTTTTTTATCTCTGCAAACCAGCGATAGCGCAATTCACGCGCTGCCATTTCAATCGATATTTTATTCTCGGTTGCATATTGTTCTGTCTCGAAATGCACAATATGCAAGGGTATTTTCATTGTCGCACATAAATCCCGAACGAACCGTTCATCCCTGTCTGATTCTTCCTTCCGTAGATGGAAGTTGCAGTGTACGGCTTCGCAATTATATCCCAATGTATGAAGAATGTGTAGCAATGCCACCGAATCGGCACCACCGCTCAATGCTACGATAATGTGGGCATTTGAAGAAAATAAATGCTCGTTATCAATATATTGTGCAACCTTTTTACGTATCATGTTGCAAAGATAAACATATTATAAATAATTTATAAAATGATTCGAATAATAAAATTAAACCGGTCTGATTGTTGTAACATTTGGCGTGTCGTTTCGTGTGAAAAGTATCTCTATTTAAAAACATTCTAAATAATTTGTATCGTAGAAACTTATCCGTTATCTTTGCAGAAAATTAATAGAACAAAGTATGCGTTTGTCCGAATTAAGAACAGGAGAGAAGGGTGTTGTTGTTAAGGTACTCGGCCACGGAGGCTTCCGTAAGCGTATTGTCGAGATGGGTTTTATCAAAGGTAAGACCGTAGAAGTATTACTCAACGCCCCCCTTAAAGACCCCATTAAATACAAAGTATTAGGTTATGAGATTTCGCTTCGCCGGCAGGAGGCCGACATGATAGAAATCATCAGTGAACAAGAAGCGGCAGAACAGGTGCATCAGCATCAGGACTATCATCAAGGCATAAGCGAAAATGTTTATCCGGGTGAGGAAGAGTTGAAGCGGTTGGCACTTGGGAAGAGAAGAACTATTAATGTAGCTTTGGTTGGTAATCCGAATTGTGGAAAGACTTCTTTGTTTAATCTCGCATCCGGTGCTCACGAGCATGTGGGTAATTATAGCGGAGTGACTGTCGATGCTAAAGAAGGGTATTTTGACTTTGAAGGTTATCATTTTAAGATAGTCGATCTCCCCGGTACTTACTCTCTTTCGGCCTATACACCCGAAGAAATTTATGTGCGCCGGCATATCATTGATGAAACTCCGGATGTGATCATTAACGTTGTGGATTCTTCCAATCTGGAGCGTAATCTCTATCTTACGACTCAGCTTATCGATATGAACGTCCGCATGGTTATTGCCCTTAATATGTATGACGAACTTGAGTCCAGTGGCAATACTCTCGATTATCGATTGCTGAGCAGACTTTTCGGCGTGCCTATGGTTCCTACTGTTTGTAAAAAGAATTTAGGTATCGACCATCTGTTCCATGTTATCATCAATCTTTATGAAGGGGGTGATTTCTTTGATAAAAATGGAAATATAAATCCGGAAGTTGCAAAAGAACTGCAAGACTGGCATCGTACCCACGTAGACGAAACTCATCACGAAGAACATTTGGAAGATTATGTTCATCCTCATAAATCGGGGGAACGCGTGTTCCGTCATATTCACATCAACCATGGCCCTGATTTGGAGAAAGCCATTGATGCGGTAAAAGAAGAAATCTCGAAAAATGAAGCCATCCGCTCTAAATATTCCACTCGTTTTCTTGCGATAAAACTTTTAGAAAACGATCCTGATGTTGAACGTATTATTCGTACGTTGCCCAATTCGGAAGAAATTATCCGGATACGCGATAAGGCAGCGAAACGTATCATGGTTGCATTGAATGAAGATAGCGAATCTGCTATTACCGATGCAAAATATGGTTTTATTAGTGGTGCATTAAAAGAGACATTTATTGATAATCATCAGGAGAAGGCGCAGATGACGAAGGTCCTTGATGCCATCGTGACACATCGTGTGTGGGGATATCCCATCTTTTTCCTTTTCATGTATATCATGTTTGAAGGTACTTTTGTGCTTGGGGAGTATCCGATGATGGGAATTGAATGGTTGGTAGAGGCGTTAGGGAGTCTGATCAATAATCATATGGGCGAGGGGCCGTTAAAAGATATGTTGATAGATGGCATTATTGGTGGAGTAGGCGGGGTGATCGTCTTTTTGCCTAACATCTTGATCCTTTATTTCTTTATTTCCCTTATGGAAGATTCCGGATATATGGCTCGTGCAGCTTTTATCATGGATAAAATAATGCATAAGATGGGACTTCACGGCAAATCGTTTATTCCTCTTATTATGGGATTCGGATGTAATGTTCCCGCTATCATGGCTTCCCGTACCATAGAAAACAGGAAAAGCCGTCTTGTAACGATGCTTGTCAATCCGTTGATGTCCTGTAGCGCCCGTCTTCCGATTTATTTGTTGTTGGTAGGCGCTTTCTTCCCGAACAATGCAGGATTGGTATTGTTTTCTATTTACTGTATCGGTATTTTGCTGGCAGTGCTGTTGGCTCGTTTGTTCAGCAAGTTTTTGGTTAAGGGTGATGATACTCCGTTTGTAATGGAACTGCCGCCTTATCGTATGCCTACAATGAAAGCTATTTTCCGTCATACGTGGGATAAAGGTGAACAGTATCTTCGTAAGATGGGAGGAATTATAATGATTGCATCTGTCATTATCTGGTTCTTGGGGTATTATCCTAATCATGATGCTTATGAGACGGTTGCCGAACAGCAAGAGAGCTCTTATATAGGGCAGATCGGAAAAGCAATC